>Ga0208974_1000205_pt1 | contig 25931 bp, 49 predicted proteins | sample GreLakmeER15MSRF_FD_187699 | JGI IMG/M metagenome (GOLD analysis project Ga0208974, IMG submission 187699) | Freshwater lentic microbial communities from great Laurentian Lakes, MI, USA - Great Lakes metaG ER15MSRF (SPAdes) | ecosystem: Environmental > Aquatic > Freshwater > Lake | place: Great... | reverse complement strand
CATGGTTGTTTCACTCATTTTTATTTCCTATGTTTCCTCTAGGGGAGGGTACCCACTTTAGAATTGTCTAAAATATGTTCCATCGTTTACTCTTAATATCGCTAGTTTTAGCAATGCCTTCAAGAGTGTTGATGAGTTCGTTTATACAAGCTATACGGTTGTATGCTTGCTCTCTAACTTCGTAATCTGTTTGGTTAGAGTTAATAATAGTTTGTAAATGGTTATCTGTTATTTCTTTTATAACAGCTTGGAAATTTTCGTCATTAAGTATACTGATAATAGACGCTACTTTATTAGACATTCATATCGCCTTTTTGCATACTATTGACTTTAGATAATGTTTCTATAATAAGTTTAGTTTGATCACCACGAGTTTTTTCTGCATTGTTTTGTGCATCTGCTTGCATCTTCATTTCTTGCATTTGTAACTCTAATTGCTTACGAGCATTGTCTAATTGCATTTGTTCTTTTTCTAATTCTAGTTTAGCCATTTCTGTTCTAGCTCTTAAATCAGCTTTCTCACGTTCTACTTGGGCCAAGATTTGTGTGGCCTCTACTGTTGGATCAGTTTTAGGCTGATCTGCCTGTGCTAATTGTTGTGCTTGTTCTGGTGTAATGTCATTCATAAATGCAGTAGCATCTTTAAATCCTGCCATATGGACAAACTTGGCTAATGTATCTCTGTATTGTTTTATAGATACAAGTGGATTAGATAAGCCATAACCTTGAATAATTTGTTCTTGTTTAGCTAGAATCATTTGCATGGTAGCAAGTTGTTCTTGACGTGAGCCAGTACCTAAACCTACATTGATAGTTACATTATAATTTGTATCCCATTCTCTAGGGTCAAAAGGTGTGTATTCGTTGTTAATTTTAAGCATACGAGCTTTATCTTGATACTTACATAGTAACTGTAAGACACCTTTGAAAAGGCTCTTAACGCCTGTTTCTGCAAAGATACGAGCTATTAATTCTAGCTTACCATTACTGGCTGCACTCATAGTAGCAACTGCTGTAGCAGTTACATTCTGTAATATATCTGCACTTAACCCTTGTTGAGCATCACTAACACCTGTGCGTTTAGCTTGCACTTGATCTAGGTATTCAAGCATAGGGAATGATTGTGCTGCGTTAGATTGAACTGTCATAGGCACGATAGCATTAGGATTCTTAATACGAACCACTCCGCCTGCTGTAGATGTAAGTAAATCATCTAGGTTTACTTGTCCTTCTACTGCACCAATACGATAGTTGTTAGTTAAATACATATTATCTAGCATTTGTCTAACAACGGTAGACTTAATAAGTTGTAAGTCTAAAGTTCTATCCGCTAGTGATTGGCCATAGAATTTATGTGGAATAGGAATAGGACATATGCTGTGGAAAGGAACATAATCACATTCCATATCTTCTAGTATTTGATTAGAAGCATACACAATACGTCTTAATTCAGCTATGCCATCTTCGTTGTAATCTACTTTAATGTAACACTCAAAGACTTCTACAACTTCCATTGATTCATCTTGTGTAGCATTACTAATGGGTTGTTCACCACGACTAAAACGAGCAATTTTATCTGGAGTAAAGTTTAAAGTATCACCTGTGTCTAGAGTGTCTACTATGTCTTTATCAAAACCCATAGCTATTAACTCTGAACGAGTCATTAAACGTCTATGAGCTACAAATGGTGAATCTTGTATGGTCTTTGCACGTTTGGATATTAAGAATTCTTCTGGTGGTACATTTTCTATTAAGACCTTGCCGTTGTTAATAGTCTTTTTAACTTTAACGTTATGCGTTCTATTAGTTTGCATCATTGGCATACCAGTCATAGGATCTACTGCTGGCATTCCTGTCATTGGGTCTATAACTGCTGTAGAGTTTTCTATAGTTTCTTGACTAACAACTTCTAATTCTTCATCTTGCATAAGCATAAGTAACTCATCATCTGATAAGTTCTCATACTTTTCTTTAGTAACATCTTTCTTGTCATCCCAGTAGGCTTTAACTACACCTGTCTTTTGTAAGAGTGCGTCTTTAAACCAATTATGTAAGATAAGAAAGCCATCATTATCTTTATAGAATACCCAGTTACAATATTCTGTGGCCTGCTCTGCAAGTTTCTCATCGCCTTCATTAACAGGCTGAAACTCTACGACTGCATCACTAGAAGTAAATACACGAATGAGTTGCGGTAATGCACCATCTACTACTTCTGCAACTTCACCTGTAACTATCTGGCTCTTGCCTTCTACTTCATTACCATAAGGCTCACGAAGGTAGTACTCAAGTGCTGTAGTTCTTTCATCTGTGGTGTCTGTTTCCAAGAAACCTAGCGAATCATCAATTTCTGCTTCAATGATGCTTTTTAATTTGTTTGAATCAATCATTAAACTATCCAAGAGTTATTAATTTTTAAGGGTTGTCCCCAAGTAGAATCATTTTCGTCTAAACCTACTGCTAAATATCTGAATGCGTCACTAGCGTGTGAACACCAATCATGCAATGGCGTGTCAAAGAATACATTACGCTTCTCGTCATAGTTACGTCTGTAATTGCGTAGTGCATCTAGCCCTTGCTTTACATTCTTATCAAACCAGCATCTAGGAAGTAATCTGCGTACTGCTTGAATTCCATCTGCAACTGGCAATTTCTTGACCACTGTGATCTCTAGCCCTGCTTCTTCAAGCATTTCCTGTCTTGACTTACCTGTACCCAATTCTCTTACTACCACATCATGAGGTAACAATTGAGTTGCATCACTCCATCCATTATCACGAAGCCAAGTAACATAAGTATCTAGTCCTTGAGAATGATTCTCATAGAAGTCTACAAGTCTTATTTCCTTACCTACAACTTGTGCAACCCAAATAGCTGTTGAGTCAGATATACCCAAGTCCCATGCACAATAGGTCTTGCTTAATGTTTCTTTAGGGATAGTCGTAATCTGATTCTTTACTTCTAAATCGTTTATGATTTGTCCGTAATAAGAACCTTCTACTGCTGCGTTGAAACTACATTCAAATTCTTGTTGATACTTATCATCACCCATTTCATTTTTAGCTGATGCAAGTTCTGTAGCGTTTAGTAAGTTTGTTTCACTAGCTTTAAATTCTAGTAGCGACCATTGATCGTCACCCTTATCTGCTCTATCTCGTAAGTCTTTAAAATGGTTATTGCCTTTAGGCGTACCAATAAACATGGCCCAGCCTAATCTATCTGCTAATGCTGGCCTTACTACCTCACTAAATATTAAAGGGTTAATATCACCAATCTCGTCAATCACTACGCCATCTAAATAGATGCCTCGTAATGAGTCTGGGTTATCTGCACCATATAATGAGATGCGTCTACCCATGAAGTCTACTCTTAACTCTGCTATGTTAGCTATTGCACCTAGTGGCCTTGTATATTGCAATAAGTAATCCCATGCAATACGTTTACATTGTGCGTAGGTTGGTGCTATATAAGCTAATCTTGGACTAGGTTTATCACACAGTAGTGCTGAATGTACCAGTTGATTTATGGCTGATACTGTCTTACCCATACGTCTATGAGCTACCACTACTGTGAACCTGTTGTCCTTCACCATTTGGTGAATCAACTTCTGTGGCTCTCTAGGCTGATACCCAGTATTTAGAACATTATTCAATGCCTGTTACAATCTTAATAATTACTGGTTCGTCTGAATCGCCAGTAAGTTTGTTTTCTTGTAAGGCTTTACCATCTAATCTATCACCTAGCTCTTTGATAGCAGCCATATCGCCTTCAGATGCTTTTACAAGCAATGCTTCGGCTATTTGTCTTAATCGTTGAGCATCATCTTGTACAACAGCTCTGCGGATTGTTTCCGCCCACAACCTATTGGATTTAATAGAATTTTTGTTTCCAAATGGTGCACCGACTTTATTGTTTGTTTCTTCCATATTGTAACTCCATTGCTGGGTCATTACCTTTAGTTAAGTTTATTTCTTTTTTTTACCTGTTTCTTTCATTTCTTTTTTCTTTGTTTCTTTTTTCTCGTGCATCTTCATACCTTTTGCACTAGCATAAGTTTCTGCTGCGTGTTTACCTTTTTCCGTATAGGGGAATTTCTTTTTTCCGACCATTGGCATGATTATTTACCCTTCTTTTTATTTGCCATTGCAAGACCAATTGCAATTGCTTGTTTAGGATTTGTTACTTTCTTTGATGACTTACCTACGTTCAAAGTTCCTGCACCAAATTCTTTAAATACTTTCTTCATCTTGGCTGCTTTTGATGTTGGCTTCTTCATTAGGTATCCTTAATTTAAAATGCGTTAGGTTAGTACAGTCTGGACAAATATCATAACCTGTAGTGTCAAACGGTTGGCCACAATCAGAACATAGAGATACTTGCATACACTTTACTTAAAAAAATGCCCACAGAACGTGGGCCAATAAACAACGGAGGTTGTTGAACATAAAAGTAATAGATACAATTATCCCAACCCCCAGATTATACCACCAAATGTTACTGCTGTCAAGTTCTAGTTAGGTATTCTTCTAGTTGCTATACTTAAAAGATTATCTAGTGCTATGTTCATGTGATAGTCTTGCAACACCTCTGCCTTTGATCCTAGATACCTATGGTATATCGCATTCTGCTGCCTCTCTGGTAACGAATGGATGATAGCATCAATAGTCCTAACGTGATCAGATGTCATAGATTCATAAAGCTCATCAAAAGAAGTACTTGTACCGCCTCCATACATACCAGAAGATTTAGTTGGATAACCCAATTGCTTTGATGTACTCTGCCTCATATAAACTGACCATGCCTTTAACAAATCAAGCAAGTGTTCCATTGTCATTTAGACACTTCCTTTTCAATTAATCTTGCAAATAACAATACCTTCTCAATAGTTGACAGGCCACCCAAATTTCCAATGCTATCCCTAAATGCTTTTAATATTTGTTCGTCTGTTAATGGGCCCATGCTAATCCTCTAAATAATATAATACACTTGCGTTAAAACTTTCTGTATGCAACAGCCTTTGATCATTATGTTTTTGTTTATCTTCTGTGTGTTTATACACTCCAATAATTTTACCTTCAAAATTTGGCATTGGATGAAATATGTTTTGAAGAAAACATAAACTCTTAATAAAGTAAATTGTATTACCTTTATTTCCAGATGAACTTAAAAATTTATATGTAACCATAGTAGCAATTGCACTTTTGATATGACTATATTCTGCATTAATTCTTTTACATATTTCAGCAGATGTTACTTTATCATCACCTACAGCATTAACAATTAATTCTCTTAATTGAGTAACGTTTACTTCTTTACCGTCAACTAAATATAATTTTCTTATTCTGTTTGACATTAAGAAACATCCACTTCTTTTATTTGCCAACGGTTGTTTTGTTTGTATGTACCCCATACAAGTATCTTCCATCCTGCCTTGCGTACATACTTAACTGATTCACTATCAGCTATCTTTTTTATGCGTGCACCCATGTTGCTCTTTGATGTGACCTGTACCGCTACTACTTGGCCTTCTTCTGTTATAGCAAGGATATCAATAAACGTAAAGAGGTCTTTGCGAACTCCTGCGTGGAAGTTAAATGTTTCCACTACCTGTACTAGTGGGTAGTTTTGCTTCTTCATCCTTGCAAGTGCTACTTGTGTTGGTGACATTGCCATTAAATTGTTCCTCGTTAGGTTTACTTATTCCATCTAAAAATCTTTTTTCAATTTCACCATTACTTTTATTGCATTGGTACTCGTAATCTTTTTTAAAAATTTTATTCCAATTGTCTGCTACCTCTTGTTCAGGTATTAACAATGGCCTTCTTGTAGAACCCTTACCCATTATTTATCCTTTCGCATACTGTAGTCATCCATATAATTAAATTGTCTGGTGTATATTCACGTTGGTACTGTGTGCAGCGTTTTGTTCCTTTAACATTACCACATATTGATCTGTCTGTAGATGATAAATTTTTAGGTGGCATTGCTGGTAAATTATCTTTAGCTATTCCACAAACATAAAGTTTAGTATTTTTGTGTGCAACATGGCCGAAGTCAAATTGGTCAATCTCAATTGTGAATCCACCAAATTCATCTTCCCCCCCCCCCCGCCAAAGGTAATGGTGCTTCTTTCCATAAACGACTGCCAGCAGGATGTTCTAATATGCCACCATTAAGTCTTACTTGAGCTAATGCTAAATAAGCTAATTGCTTTTCACCTTCTCTTGGATTGGCCATGTGAGATAACATACCCCAAGCTCTACATGGTGGATGAGCTATGACAGGCATTTTTTTACAAAATGTTCTAGCATCGCGATCAATGTCATATACATCATACATATTAAAATCTTTATAACGACTATCATCTCTTGCAAATAAAACAGCTATCATTTAATTCTACCTAGTGTATCAGCAAGTAACTCTTCTTCTGTACCAAATTTACTTTCAAATGTTTCTTGTCCTGCATGAAGTGCTACACCATGCCCACCATGCTGGTGATGTAGAGGGCACAATGGAATTGCGTTCATGAAATTATTACGCATACCCATTCCCATGTTGTGACGTAAGTGATGTATGTGTGGCGGTGAATAACCATGACCTTCTCTTAAACAAACAATGCAACCCAATTGAGATAACTTATCATAGTGCTGCCTCTCTGCTTTGGTCAAAATGGAATCCTAGTTCTATAGCAAATCGTTGAATGTCAGTAATGTATTTTTTAAAGTCATCAACATTTAAAGACGTAGTACTCTTTATAGCATATATTTCAGATCCTGCAACTGTCTTTTTTTCTGAAAGATATTTAAATCTAAACATATCATGCAACTCTTCAGATGAGTACCCACAGTAATCACCAATCTCTTTAAGCATTGCCCAGTACAAATCATTTTGAGAGTTGCTGCGTTTACTTTTAAATTTATCTAATTCAAGATCACCGTTTACTTCAAAGTCATGTCCACTAATTTTTGCTATGGCCATTTCCTTGTTGTGTTTTGTTATCCTCATACTTTTTGCTCCAGTTAGTAGATTTATAAACCATTCCATTTTTTAATGTTACCTTCCATTCAGTAGTTGATAAATGTTTTCCTTCTTCATCAATGTCAAAGAATTTAAACCATTCAGTTGTTTTATAGTTCATAGTGGCCTGTCCCTATAACGTAATGATTTTGGTTGAAACCATAACGGTACAGATCCTTCCCACTCAAAATGCCTCTGCTTATTCACAGCCATGAATCCATCTGGAATAATCTTTGCATCCTCTTCAGAAAGTTTACCTTCCATTATGTCTTTTTCTTTTTTTCGGTTTCTGTAAATACTGACACAATTATCCACTAAATTAGTAATCGTTGCAGAACCTGCCACGTCAAACTTACTTGGAATATGAGTGCTTTCGTCTACTGTTTTTCTGGAATGACAGATTAAGTGAATGTGAATATTTAAATCTCGTGCAGCAATACAAAGCTGATCAACAAACTTCTTCTGGCCATTGTAATCATCTTCATTAATAGAGCACTTCATTAAACTATCTACCACAAAATGCTTTATACCATGCTGTTCGGCTCCGTAATAAATAACTGATAATACTGCTGTTGGATTTGTGCTACCTAACTGATCGTACAAAAATAATTTACCAGTTGCATCTGTGCAGAATTTTGTTATCGCAGCCTCTGTTGGTTCGCTAGTACCTACTGATTGACGAATGTATCTGGCCAATGTACTTCTGCATGACATCTCAAAAGAACATATCATTACTTTGTAGTTCTCAAGTAATTTTAATGTTATATAGCTCAATAATGCACTTTTGCCATGACCGCTGTAGCCGTACCACGCTGTACTCTCCCCTAAACGAAGTCTGAAATTTTCTGCTTTATCAAACGGAAGATACGCACCGCTTTGTATCTCGCCAGAGAAGTATCCAATAGTAGATTCAATAAAAGTATCTGGACTCTTAATTTTACGGTATTCATCGCTATCCCTTCTAAAAAAATAATTTTTAATTTTATCCTCATCAACAATGAGGTTCTGTACTTTTTCTTCTAATGACATAAGTCGTAGGCCTTTCTCAATCTTTGTGATGCCACCATTAGTCTATCGTGATCTTCTAGCGGTAGCTTTTTCCCATTAGCAATATCTATAGCGGCCAGAGCTACAAGTAATGTTTCATTAGAGATAGATTTTAAAACAGAATAAGGATTAAATGGTTTTGATACTGGCTTAAAGTCACCAATACGTTGAGGCACAATATCATCAAAAGTTAATCCAACAGCACCAAGTATATCATTGGCTGCACATCCTGCAAAGCAGTTAATAAGAATTCTACCATCTGGCAGTTCCTTAACCCCTAGCGATGCTGTTCTATCGTCATGGGCTGGGCATATACATTGGTACTCGTCCTTACCAGACTTATAAGACTTTTCAAAGTGGCCAATAAACTCATAAATGTTCATGCTATATCCTTTATAAAGGTTATCTTCTCATCTTCTCTCTTCTCATATCCTATCTTCTCTTCTTCTATTCTCTTCTCTCTAGCATACTCCGTATACTCTTTGCATATAGAATTGACTGGATCGCCCTCAAACCAAGTGTATAGAGAGATTAACATATCCTGCACATACTCTTTATCCTTGTGCAGCCTAAAGCATAATTTTTTAAGATCTGGGAGCTCACCGTTCTTTTCTGAAGCCAAACACCAAAGTTCAAAAAGTGTGGCCTTTTGGTCTGAACTTAACTCGTGCCAATCTGGGTCATTAATGATGTCCCTACCGTAAACCTTGAACCAGACCATAGATGTTTTGTTCTTGAAATGCTGAAATTTACCCCAGTTGCGTATCCTCATAAATCCTCCGTAATAGTGAGAAAATGGACACTATCACGCTTTTTTAAGAAAAGCAAGAGAATTTAATATAAATATTATATAAATATTATATAAATAATGCTTGACATCTTTTACCAAATATATAATATAACCATATCAACGTTTATTAAGGAGCTTGAAATGAAAACAAAAGGAATAATTATAACAGTAATAGCTTTTTATGCTTATTTGGCTTTATGGCTTTATTATCTTCTTCCAACATTTAGTAAATACTTTGGAGCATAACATGGACGCATTAACAATTTTAAAAAGTTACATAGACGATCTTCAACACCATGACTGGTACTATAATTTTTCAGATGATCATAAAGCATGGATGCTTGGATCGGCCACACAAAGTAAGTTACTGGAAGCTGCAAAATCTATTGACCCAGAGTTTCAGGTTTGGAATACAATAGCACCAGACCAGTTTAAGGATGGCAAAAATGGATAGGTTTTACAGAATTATTACTAACACAAGACTACAAAAAAAGTTTACACAAAAGTTTCATACTAGTATAAAATGGTTTGTAGTCGTATTTTGGAGCTACTTCATTTATGAATTCATTAGATAAAATTATTGCAGAATTAAAGGCCGCTGCAAATGAGTTAAAGGCCGATAACGATAAAGCGGAGCAAAAAGAAAATGGACGATATACAGTTTTACCAGCAGTACCAGCAACAAGAGCAGGAACAATTAGAACAACAAAAACAAAAGGAGGAAAGTGATGTCAACAGCTAAACAAGGTATAGTAAATATTAAAGGTAAGGATTACAAAACGGTTGCACTTCGTGTGCAAGAGTTTCGTGAGCAGTTTAAAGATTATGCATTAACAACAGACGTGATCCAGTTAGATCAAGATCAATGTGTTATTAAGGCAACTGTATTAAATGAACTTAATCGTGTGGTGGCCACAGGCCTTGCACAAGAATTTAGAAAGGCATCTCAAATCAATGGCACATCTTATGTGGAAAATTGTGAAACTTCTGCTATCGGTAGGGCTTTGGCTTGTCTTGGTATTGGTGGTACTGAATTTGCTAGTGCTAATGAAGTACTCAATGCTATTCACCAACAAAATAACCCAGTTATTGAAAAGGTTTCAGATGATGATCTTGAAGTTATTAAAGGCCAATTAATTTTATCTCATGAGGCTGGTGAGTTAAAGCAGGCCTTCCATAAGTTAAGTCCATACGCACAAGAAAAATTGCGTGACTTTGCTAATGATTTAAGAAAAGCTGCATGAGTCATTTAAAAAACAATGCTAGACATAACCGTATTACCGCTAGTAATGCATGGGCAGCGGTTTACGAGAGGCAAAAACTTTGGAGGGACATGACGTTTCGTAGCCCTCCATTTGAAGGTAACGAGGCCACAGAATGGGGAGTTACTAACGAGCCTGTAGCATTAAGTCAATTTGAAAAAGAAATGGATGTTATCTGTGAGTCTGGTAATAAATTAATACTCCATCCAGAGTTGCCATTTGCAGCCAGCCCAGATGCGTTCATTGATTCAATCCCAGTTGAGCTGAAGTGTCCCTTCACTCAAGTAGTATACCCAGAGATACCAGAACGATATTATTTTCAAGTCCAGTTACAGCTTGAAGTATGTGACCAACCATACGCATGGTTTTATGTTTGGACACCAAATGCAACACAAGTAACTAAAGTAGAACGCAACAAAGATTTCATTGAATGGTACACTCCGTTAGCATTAGAGTTTTTAAAATCTCTTGATGATGATGTTGAGCCAGTAAGATGGAAACGTAAGCCAATTTTTATTAAGGAGTAATGTATGGCGGATTATGATAATACCAATACTTTTGTATTGTTTAAGAACGATAAAGGTGACAATCCTAAACGTCCAGACTACACAGGCAATGCTAATGTAGATGGAATTGAATTTAGAATTAGTGGCTGGATTCGTGAGGGTGCTAGTGGTAAATTTATTAGCGGATCTGTGCAAATGAAAGAGGCTGTAAAGTCTGTAGAAAACAATGAGGATGTCCCTTTTTAGGACACCCCCAGTTGGAGTTACTTGTTCATAACGTACATTGTTACTTCAAAACCAAAACGCATTTCAGTAGCTGCTGGAGTTGTCCACATGGTATTAATCCTTAAAGGTTTCTGGCTTATGCCATTAAGTGTGATTATACACCCAGCAGGCTATCTGGAATATCAGTAAAACCATGAAAGAGGTCTATGTTTAAGTTTGAGTTTAAGGAGTCCATAAGGGCTGAATTAGCAACAACACCACACGCCAGACTGTTTCATGCAATATTATTGCTTGCTATGAAGGATGCATTACAAGGACATAGCAAAGAACGTGAATCTTCTATTCGGTGGCTTAATGAACATGACAACGTGGTTAAAGATATATGTTTAATTTTATCTGGATATGATCAGCAGTACATTCAGAGGATTATAAAAGAGAAAAGATAATGGACTACATTCATAATTTAGAACAGGATTTAAACTGCTACAGTAGTGCGGTTTACCATGAGGTGAACACGAGGACGCTTGAAGAAAAACTTGGCGTAATCAACGTAATCAGGAATAGAGTTAAGTCTGGTAAGTGGGGTCGTACTGTGTGCGATGTTGTGTACTCGCATAAGCAATTCGCTGTTTTGGATGAAAGGCATGAGCCTGTAAATGAAAAGGCGTATCTTAAAATTAAGCTATTAGTGCTTGACACCGTAGTTTTTAAGAAGTATCCTAATCCAGTTGCTGACAGCCTGTATTTTCATGACGATTCAATAAAGGAAAAAAATAGCTGGTTTGGCCACAATAAAAAAATTAAAATAGGACGTATGAATTTTTATTAATGAAGCCAATTGCATTTTTAGTAGAAGAGTTTGACACTACAGGCCAACTTGTGTGGTCTGCCCTTATGACATCTCAACCAACAGCTTTAGAAATTTCTAAAGATATAAAAAACAAATTACATAATTGGACTATCACACCATTGATCCCAGATACAAAAAATATTATTAAAGTAAATAACATTAAAAAATACAACAGCAAATTATTAACGGAGGCTTACGGTGGCAATTAAACCAAATTTATTTATAGCAACACCTATGTATGGCGGACTATGTTATGGCACTTATTTAGAGTCTATGCTAAAGCTGCAAGCATGGCTTAATGCTAAAGACATAGAGGCATACTTTTCATTTTTATATAATGAGAGTCTTATCACTAGAGGTCGCAATACTTTAGTGAATGATTTCTTAAAGGGTGATGCTACGCACTTAATGTTTATTGATGCTGACATACAGTTTGAGGCAAAGGATTTATTAAAGATGATTGACTCTGACGTAGAGATTATATGTGGCCTGTACCCTAAAAAAGAAATTAACTGGGGTGGTGTGGCTTATGCTATTGAAAAGAAAGTGCCACAGGATCAGTTAAAATATTTTACAGGTGAGTATGTAGTAAACATGGTAGGTGATGTCAAGTCACAGTTAGTGCCTCTGGATAAACCATTTGAAATTAAGCATGGCGGTACAGGCTTTATGTTAATTAAGCGTGAGGTATTTGAAAAGCTAAAAGACAAGTGTCCGTCTTATAAACATAACATGAATGATGTAAATGACAATTCAAATGTGGGTGACCAAGTTGTAGAATATTTTACCACTAGTATTGATGAACAAAATCATTTATTAAGTGAGGATTATCATTTCTGTAAACTAGCTAGGGACAATGGTATTAAGGTTTGGGGTGCAGCATGGGCCCAACTAGGCCACACAGGTACTTATCAATTTAGCGGCAGGCTTGTATGATCATTCCTAACAACATGATTAGTCATGTAGGGAAAATATTTCAAGGTGAGTATGCAATAGGTGCTATGCCAAGTCCATATATTATAGACATTGGTGCTAACGTAGGTGGGTTTGCAGTATGGGCACATGAGTACTTTGATAAACCAAAGATAGATTGCTATGAGCCTATAAAAGAAAACTTTAACCTGTTAAGACAAAATACAGCAGGCACAGATATAGCCATTAGAAACTTTGCTATAGGCAAGGATGATGGTGAACGTCAGATGTATTACGGATTACATAATTGTGGTGAAGCTAGTATGTTTGAAGGTGAAGAGCAGGCTAAAGAAGGTGAGCTTGTTAAGGTTATGAGTGCAAAGAACTTGCCACCATGCGATATTATAAAGATAGATACAGAGGGTGCAGAGATTGAGATACTAGAAAACCTAGTTAATTTCCCTGTAGTATTTTTAATAGAGTTTCATAGTGCATACAATCGTAGACGTATAGATGAACTGTTACTTGACTATACTTTAATTGAGTGTACAATGCGTGGTTATAATTACGGAATACTTAAATATATCAGAGGTAAATTTTAATGTATACAGTTTTAGATGATCGCAATATGGCCAAAACCGTTAATGAGTATATGGCATTAAATACTGATTGCAGCATTAAAGACATTATGAAACAATGTTCCACTACTAGGACACGATTAAAGTCTTTAGAGTTACATGGGTATTTTAGTTTGCCTAAACTAACTAGACATGATATTTTAAATAGAAGGTTTAAGAATAGATCTTATGTATCTGTTACAGTTGGAAGAGAGCATGGCAAATGGATAGGATATTAAAAGTAATTGATTGGATTGTTTGGGGTTTAATTGTTGGTAGTATAGGATGGTTTTTTTATGGTTGTTATCAGTTAATTAATTTATTTTTTATGAAAGGATAGTTATGTCAGATAATATTAATCACCCAAAACACTATAATATAGGCGGATTAGAAACAATAGATATTATTGAATCTAGACTTACTAAAGAAGAGTTTGTTGGTTATTTAAAGGGTAGCAAGATGAAGTATGATTTGCGTTACCCATTTAAAGGAAACGTAGAAGAGGATCTTGCTAAATCAGAATGGTTTAAAAATAAACTTATTTTAGTATTAAGAGAAGTAGAAGTTGTTAATCCACCTGAAATTGAAGCTCAATTAGTGAGGAATGATGATGAATAAAATTTATTGGATATTTGTTGTTGCAATAGCTGCATTGGCTATTTTTTATACAGAAAAATGTTTTAGCCACACAACTACTATATTTGCACCTAGTGGCACCGTAACTGTGTGTCAAATATATCAGGGTGTAGTTGTTTGTGTATAGCGTTCCTATAAAGCAAAACATAATAACGTATTGCAAGGAATTACTAAAGACTATTAATTTTGGACAGCGTGGTGTTTCTGATGGAAATTATCTGGAACAGTTAAGAGGTATTATTGGCCAGTCTATAATTTTAAATTTATTGGATATGCCAAAATTAGAACCTTGTGGATTTGATGGTGGAATAGATCTTATTCATAATAAAAAAAGTTATGATATTAAATCTATGGGAAGAAATTGTGCACCAAAACCATATTTTGTCAACAATTTAATAGGCCACCAAAAAGATTATAAGGTAGACAGGTATATGTTTTTAAGTTTAAATCGCAATGATTTAATGCTTACAATATGCGGCTGGATTGACAAAAAAGACTTCTTTGATAATGCTAGTTTTTATCCAGAAGGCACAAAAAGAACTAGATCTGACGGTACTTTTTTTAATACAAAGGCCGATCTATATGAGCTTGAAAACTCAAAACTTAATCAAATCAATAACTTACAAGAATTAAAAAATATTTAAAAAAAGTGTTGACATTATATTGTAATTATATAAAATAACTATATCGCTGATTTATCAATCCACTTGCAGGCGATCAAGAAATTTTGCTAAAGGAGAATTACATGACTATCTTATCAAGTTATGATGCAGTAGGCCTCGCTGAAGGTTTTGTAGAAGGCACAGAAGAAGAAGTAATAGAGGCATGGCAGTACCTAGTGAACACAGGCCTAGCATGGCAGTTGCAAGGCTGGTTTGGAAGAACAGCGTCTGATCTTATTGATGCTGGAATTATTAATCAACCACAATTACACTAGGGGAATATAACATGGCTTATGTCAACAACGAAACAAAATCAAAAATTCTAACAGCTTTAAAGCCTGTATTTAAGAAGTATGGTATTAAGGCCACAGTTGCTAGAAATTCTTATCACTCAACATTAGTTGTAAACCTTGTATCTGGCAGTATTGATTTTAGTAATGACTATGATCGTACGCAGGTTAATGTTTACCATATTGATAAATATTACGATGGTATTGCCAAACAGTTTTTAAATGAAGTAGTAGCAAATATAAAAATTGCTGGTGAATGGTATGACGAATCAAATGCACAAATTGATTACTTTAATACCGCCTTCTATATTTCAATTAATATAGGTAAACATGGTAAACCTTATGTTTATAACGCACCATCTCATGTAGTACAGGCTTTAAAAGAGCTTGGTAAAATTGAGTTTATTGTTGTAGGGAGGGGTGCATAATGGGTCAATACCATCAAGTATATAACGTAACTAAAAAAGAGTGCCTACACGCACACAAGCTAGGTCAGGGCCTTAAACTTGTTGAGCAGATAGGATTTGAAGGGTCAGTAGCAGATATATTGTTTTTATTACTTGCTAACAGTAATGGTCGTGGAGGTGGTGATTTTAGCGATCATGAGCTTGTTGGTAAGTGGGCTGGTGATCATATTGTAGTGCAAGGCGATTATGCGGAGGAAGGTGACGCTGGGTTTATTTCAGATACAGAAAATTATACTGATATATCTGAACAGGCAGCAACACTTTTTGGAAAGGGGAATATTGCCAGCTAAATTTAAATACAAGCCTACGCTATTAAGTGAAGAGCACATACAACAAATGTGCAAATTTTTAAAAATACCTTATGTTAAAGGTAAATACCAGAAATGGAATAAGTTTTCTCAATTCAAGTTCTGGCATAAAAGAGAGATGGACAAAAGGGATAAGTGATTATCCCTTTTTTATTTTTGTTCTTCAGTTCCTAGCAGTCCACCGCCAACACCAATAGGCATAACTGATAGTAAACTAATTTCACCAGATTTTAATTTTTTAATCATTTCATTGTATGGGATATTAAGTTTTTCTGCTTTAGTTTTAATGAGTGATAAATAAGTATCAGCAATAGACTTTGACTCGCCTTGAATTCCTGCACCTGCTGTTTTTTGGCCGAATACGTTACCTTCTTGCTGTGCTTTGTTTCTATAACCTGTCCAAACATTAGCACTAAAATCTCTTGGTGTCATGTTAGCTTCTTTTGATTGATTAGCAACAATTTTTTCAAGATCTGCATATTGTTTACCAGATGGAAATACACCCTTTTCAGCACCTGTAAAAATATTGGCAGATGGTTTTTCTGAAAGGTTTGCCCAATGCCTATCAAATACCATAGCATTAGGATCACCCATTAATGCTTTACCCATATTACGAACTTTTTCTTTTTGCAAATCTTCAATACGTCCTTGACTAGCAGCAAGTAAATTTTTAGTTCTACCAGTTTCCATAGGCATCATATTGCCAGCAGTTTCAAATACAGCATTTTCTGGCATTCTAAAATTAGGCTGAATAACTGGCTCACCTGCAATTTGCCTTCTCATGTATTCAGAAGCTATTCTTGCGTTGCGTGGTACATCTGATACTGGTGAAGTAGCCGCTAAATATCCAGCTAAATTTGGTACATTTTCTTTGCCATACAAATCTTCTAATGGAGTACCACGAAGATCCCACCAATTGACAGTTGGATGCTGTTTTAAATATTCAACACCAGATTGATTTAGTTCTGATAATCTTTGATTATATTCTGGGCTTCTAATAAAATCAGACCAGTTACCTACTGGAAATGATTCACCCTTGCCAACATTGTATCCAGCAATTTGATTTGTGCGTTCACCAAATTTAACTGCCTTGCGTAATTCATTAGGTGCAAACTTTTGTGATACATCTAAATATGTTTTTTTGCTTTCTGGATCTAACCATGTGCCAAAATAATTTTCTTGTTTATCTAATGCAGATTTATTAGCTAAATATTGTTGCTCAATATCTTTTTTAGTTAATTTATCTAATACTTTATTTCTTGGGTCTGTATTTTTATATATACCCATCATAAGGCCTTCATTTGGTATATTTCCAGTAGGCACGTTTACAGAATAACCGCCACCCATTGTTTGGTTATAAATTTCAGATGGCTTTGTAGATTTAAATTGACCAAGACCTTCGGTAACTTTTTTGCTTTCAATAGATTTAACTATATCTTCAATTTTATTAGCAGCAATTTTTTTTCCACCACCACCAATGGTCCCAAGTGCAGCAATACCAGTACCGCCTAAAACAGCTAATGGATCTCTATTGTATATACCAGCACCAGCCATTTCACCGCCTTGTCCTCCAACAGTCAGGCCTAATTGATCTGCCGCATTAGCAGTATTTCTAGATACTTGTCTAGCATATCTAGGGCTTACGTTTAAAAATTCTAGGCCACCAGTTAATGGATTTGTAATCATACGCTCTGTAGGTGTAGCGTAACCAGCTTTTAATGCTTCTTTACCCATAGAAATTAAACGCTGTTCTTCTAATGCCCTTTTCCAATCAGCATCCGATCCTTCACGAAGCCATTGTAAATTTTTATAATCTGATAATGCCATATTAATCCTTAATCGTCTAGGTCTTGAAACTCCATGTAAATATCTAAATCTTCACCAGATATTTCCACTAGAGAGCTATCGTCAAATTCAAGGTAAATAACTTGGCCGTCAAAATCAACCTCGCAACTGACAATTGTTTTACCTACTATTTTTTTACATAGTTGTTGAATATCGCCAGACATATAATCCTTAAATAGTTACTAGAGAGTCTTTGGCAATTTTTTCTGATTTAACAGATCTTGCCCACGACCCACAATTTTGACATTGATAGCGTTGATAAATAGCAGTCCTACTTCTTTGTGTACCACGAGCTTGTAGTTTGCGTGAAGCACAATTAGGACAACAAACGTCAGCAGAGTATGCGTTATGATTTGGATGTTGTTTAATCCAACCCTTGAATTTATCGTAGACTTTCTCAAGTAAGATAACATCATTTTTATTGTACTCTTCCATTGTTTTCCAAGCCTTGCGATCATCATTCATACACTTAACCCATAAGGTGTGGCCTTCATGTGCTGTCTTACCACCTAATCCTAAAGCCTGTGCAACGTAATCTAATTTGTTAGAAACAAATCTAAACTGCCTTCTTGATACCTGTAATAAATCTATCTGTTTGGAGGGTGCTGGAGGCGGCATACCAGAGAGTAAAAACTCTTTGTGTAGGATGGGTATGTCAAACCTAGAACCATTGTAGTGGACTATGGCATCGGCTTCATCAAGAAGTTTATGCACAGAGTCTAGCATCTTTTGCTTGCCAGATTTTTGAATAGAGTCAAACATAATTTTAGATTCACCGTACCACTTGGCCGCATAGCAAAGAGTGTAAGATGATTCTAGTAACTGATTGATAGAGATGTTCTGGTCAAAGATACCCCAAACATGAGCAGTATTTGGTGCTACTTCTATATCAATAAGTAATATTTTCATATAGTGTCCTAGTATTTTGACAATTAATTATACACTAGGTGATTGTTATAATTGCTGTTTTATCTTCTTTAAGTTTATTAAAGAATACATCGTATGCTAGTTTAGAATTTCCTATGAAATCTTTGCCAGCATATGTATGGCCTACAAGAATGCATCCATCTGTATTTTGAGATGTATTACCAGCGTGTATTCTTACGCCTGTAAAATTAGGCACATTAAGAATATGTGGCATTGGTTTGCCAAAACGAACAGAATCATCAATAACAACATCGTAAGTTCCAGCAGGAATAGCTGTTTTGCCATTTACCTTTTTGCCTTTTCTGACTACATCTTCCAAAGTATAACAAAAATAAACATTGTTAATATACATCCTACCCGCACAATAAGTATCATTGAATTCAAACCTTTTTACTTCAATTAACATTTTTGTCCACATAGTGTAAGGCTTGTGTTAAATATTGCATGGCATACATAAAGATAATAGAAAAGCCCATAGCACTAAATAACAAAGCTACTATTAATAATTTAAGAATAGTTAAGCCTATCCAGTTAAGTATGTTTAAAACTATCATTTTTTAAGTGTCAGGTACATTCTTTCGCCAATCACAAAAGACATACAAGCACCTGTCATATCTAGGAATACTGCGACTACAGCAGCACCTACAACATCAGGGTTGAATACCACTATAGCGGTAAAGATCATAATGGCACTAATGATGATGTATCTAAATGAAGCACGAAGGTCTACTATCCACCTTGATGGCTCACCAGTAGGATTATCTAATGCAGCTAAAGCCTGTAACTTTTCAGCTTCTGCTTTCATAAGCTCTATACGTTCTGTAATGTTTTGTGGCTGGCCACCTGCACCACCTGTAAACTTTGCAATAAGACCTCTAGCACCGTCAGCAAACGCTGGGACTAAAGCTGGTAAGATTAAACTAATTAAATTAAACATTAAAGCTCCTTAAAATTGTTTACCTATTTGCAACCCCATTGACCTATCATAAGGATTAATATTGCCAAATAATTTTAATAAAAAATTATCTTGTAATTGTTTTTCATAAGCTGCATTTGCAGCCAATCCAGTAGCATCATATTGACCTCCAATAGTTCCTCTACCGCCTGCAAAATTAGTTGAATATTCTCCGCTAACATTAGGGCTTTTACCGCCTGTAATTTGAGCTTTAATATTATCAGTTATATATTCTGCATAAGGTGAAGTATTGCCTTCGGTATTTAATAAGCCACCTCGTAAGTTTTGGTTTGTTAAAGCAATGTCTTTATATATTGGGTTTGAACCTTCTTTGCCAACAGTACCACTTAATAGGCCTAACGGAGTTTCTGTTGCAGCATTAACATTGCCGCCTAATGTAGGTGATGTATAAGCATTTAAGTTTAAGTTTTCGTTGCCTATAGTAGCCTGTTGTGGTATTAAATTATATTGTTTTAAAAATTCGTCTACAGTCATTATAATTCCTTTGGGTCAAAGCCAAGATGATTGGCTACACGCTTTTGTAGTTTTAAGAATAAACCTTTATGGCTGGTGTATTTATCAGTTTTAGGTGATTCTAAATATACACACATATGAATGATCTCATGTGCAAGGGTCATTAAAACAGGATATAAATGAGTATGACGTGCAGTAGATATAGTAATAATATGAGGCTCACCTTGTTCTGGTGGTTCATATTGCCCACATATAGTATCGTCATGCACTATTACAAATTCAACTTTAGATGATGGCGGGAGGCGATATTCTTCAAATACAGGAAACTCAATTAAAGCCGAATAAAGATTGGCTATGTTGTTCTCTGTGATAAATGTCATATTGTGGCTTTAGGCTTAAATAGTTTAGCGTCAAATACTGCTGTTTGGTTTATCTCTGGGAAATAGATATAGACTGCGTGTTTACCTTCATAGCTGTCAGACTTCCAACATCCTTCATGGTTAGGATGACCTCTGTCAGTTGCATAAGCAGCGTACTCATAACCTTGTAAACCTTGTTTTTTAAAGATACATTCTTCTGTGGTTAATACTATTTCACCTGCTTCTGTAGCCATGCTCATTTCTTTTACCAGTGCTTTACCTTCTGCGTAATCATAAAGAAACACCCAAAGCAATAATAAAGTTATTGCCATGAGTAATTGTTTCATGTTACTTTCCTAGCCAATGATTTACAGCCCAACTAACAACGGCTGAAGCTAGTCCTGCAATAAATATAAATACTTTCCATCCACCTTTGATTTCGTTAAGGGCAGACTCAATAGCATCAAGCCTTTTCTTTAACTCGCTCATATCTTCCATAAGGGTATCCACATCTGTTTGAATGTGTTTAATTTCAATGCCATGTTCGGCAAGTTCTCGTTCTGTGCTCATTATTGTCCTTATAATAAACCAAAAGTTCCTGCTACTGCTGGAATTTTAAATGGTGCGTTAAGTAATGACCTTTGTAAATTTGGATCATTAAGTTTGTTAATTTCATTAATAATAATTTGTTGCTCTTTTGGGTCAGATGTAAATAATTTTTGTTTAACAGCCTCTAGTGTTCTTGGTGACATTTGAGCACCAGTTTTAATAGATTTTACAAGAGTAGCTAATATTCCAGTAAGAGTTGGATTTTGTGCAATTTCCATAGCCATAACATCTTCTTGAGCAAGTCCCATTCTTTCTTGTGTTTGAGAACCACCTAATACCTTTTGAGTAGTTTTAAGTTTATCAGCAGAGTATTGTAATTGTTTTACAAAATCTTGATAATCTTTTGGTGTATCAAATACAGTTCTCATTGCAGCTTTTTGTTTATCACTAGAAAATATTTTATTAACAAAATTACCGCCTTTAAACTCTGATAACTGTTTTTTAGCGTTTGATAACAAACCTACTCTGAATGCTTCTTTTTCATCTTTGTTAAGATTTTTAATCTTAAATGCTAACTCATCTGCATCAAATTTATTATAAGTACTGCCTAAATCAAACGCTTCTTGAATACGAGCCTCATCTGCAAATTTTGCATTAGATGCAGCATACTCTGGGTTAAGTTCTTTTAATTTATTATTAAACTCTTTTTTAACTTGATTTAATTCAGCACCTTTTTTACTTAATCTACCAAACGCATCTTTTTCTGCTGCAATAACTTTATCAAGACCAATTTTAATTTTATGTAATAATTCTGTTGGGACAAAATCTGCATTTTCTAATTGTGATAATGGAGGTAATAATGACTCACCTTTTCTTTCAGCAGAATCTACAGCCTCTTGATAAGCAGCAATAAAATCTTTTCTCTTTGCATAAGTTCTAAATGGTTCTGCTGGTACATCAATAGCATAAGCATTAGGATATGCTTTATTTGCTAGGTTTCTTTGTCTATTAGCAAGCATGGTTACATAATCATAACCAAACTCTGTTTGCTTTACTTTAGCTTTTTTTACTAAACCAGTTATAATTTCATTAGGAACATTTTGAGTTCTTTGTGTTAAAAAATCTTCAACTTGAGTTCTACCCTTACCTGCTTGGCTTTGAACTGTTTGACCAAAACTTCTTAAATTAGTGCCTAAATCCGCTAAAATGGCATCTGATACACCAAGTCTACGAGCTTCTTTAAAGTATTCTTCTACATCTGCTGCTGTTAATTCATCTTGTGCAAGTTTGTTAGATATAATTTTATTGGCAGTTCTGTTTACATTGCCAAAACCTAATCTTTCAGTAATGTTTTTAAATATACTACTTCCAATTTTAAATCCAGCTCTAATTGTTTCTACTCCTGCTCCACCTATAATCCCAGCAGTTAGTCCGCCAGCAAAAGCACTAGAAGGAACATCGCCCATTTCTTCAGCAGTTCCAGCACCAACAATACCGCCAAAAGGAGTAGCTAATTTTGATCCAGCCTTAATTCTTTCAAAAGCCTGTGGACTTTGTAATCCAGTTTGTATGCTTTGTGCAATGTTAGCACCAGTTTTACCCAGCATACCAACACCTTGTACTGCTTTGCCATACGGAAACAAAATGCCACCAGTTAATTGGGCCCCAAAATTAACTGCAGGATTTTCTGTAGCAAATAATTCTTGTTTTTTACGAAGTTCATCTCGTAGTTGTTTATATTCATCACCACTAATAGAGCCTGTTCTTAATGCAGCTTCTAATTCATCACCAAATCCCATCATAAGTCCTTGCCCAATGCCACTTCTAGCTGTTTCTGCATAAGGATTGTATCCAGTTGCTTGCTCTACAGTTTGTGTTGGCATTGCAGCAAAGTCTGTTGATGTTGGTTGTGCTTCTACAGGTTGGGCTTGTTCTTTATTAGATACTGTAATCTCTGGCAAAGAAAGAGTAATTTTACCTTCTTTATCTTGAGTATATTTATCTCGTGGAACTTTATTCCCACCCATCAATATTGGGTCGTTACCAAAAGCCATTTTTATTCCTTTATTGTTTAACAGCTATTCTAAAAGTACCATCAGCATTTTTTATAGGCTGACCAGTTGTTTGATCTATATCTACATATCTAGCATTTTTTGGTAAAGCATCATAAATTAATTTAGCATCTTGAATAGATGTTGATGGTAACTGTACAGGAGCTTTTTCTAAAAATTTAGGAGGTAATCTTTTTACAATAGCCAGACCATCTACGCCAGCAGGAATTTGTAAGGCTTGTATATCTGGTTTTTCTGGCATAACTTCTGGAGCAGGTAATCCGCTATTAGTTCTTCTTCTTAAAACATTTTTACTTGCATTCTCAATAGCCTGTGAATTATACCATTGCAATTGTGATAATGCAGATATAGCATCTTGAGGGGAAGCTGCTGAATTAAGTTCTTTTACGGCACGAGCAGCATCACCTTCTGTTTGTGTTCCTTTGTTAAGCCTTAATGATTCATTTACTAATTTAGTTTTAAATCTATCAAAATCTTTATAAGCAATAACACTAGGATCATTGGCATTAATACCTGTAACAGAAGATAAAGAAGCACCTATTTTATTAAACACACTTGTTGGAATTTGACCTGAAGCAAAAGAATTAATCATTTCACTTGTACTTCTAACTATAGTATTAGCAGAAGTAATTTTTTCATAATCTTCATCCTCTGCTTTTTGCACAGCTGGAGGTAGTAATGGTTTTGTACGAGCAGGTGCATAGTTAGTAACTGGCTTGCCTTGCATATCAAGTATTGGAAGATTTTGCTTTGCACCATATACAGTTGGTAAAAAAACTGTTTGACCATTTGCGTCTATAGTAGGCTTGTTGTCATACATTTCTTTAGCTTGAGGGGCAGCACTTTTTGGATATGAATTAATTAACATACCTGTTGACTTATTTACTAAATCAATTCTATCGCCTCTGTCAACTTCTATGGTTTCTACTTTAGGTTTACCAAATACAGAAGTAGCTGTTTTATCAGATGGATTATAAGATATAAGCTCTCCATTAACTTCTCTAATGTCTGCTTTAGGATTAAGAAAATCAAATAATTTTGCAGGGTCTTTTCTAGCAAGCATTTCAAGTTCTGGCTTACCTTTAACTCTTGGATCATTTAATAATTGAGTTGTATAAGTTTTTCCAGCTTGTAGCTCTTCAATTTTAGCTTTAGTTATGTACTCTTGAGAGGCTTGGTCATATACATTTTGTGCAGCACCTACTCCAGCTATACCAGCTTTTGCTAAATAAGGTAATGCAGAACCATATCTTTGATTTTTAGGTTGTGCAAGATAAGTTAGCCCTGTATTTAATAAACCAGAAATTAAAGATTTTTGTTTAAGTTTATCCATCTCTGCTGTATTCAATAAGCCACCTTCGCCACCTAAATAAGATGGAGGAGCAGCACCAAAAATGTTTACACCGCTTCCTAATATATCGTCATACCATGCCATATTATTATCCTATCAATGATGTATAAAATTGACGTATTTTACGTTCATCTTCGTCATTTAATCTTGCTTTTGAAGCTATTTGCCCAACTTTTCCAGCTGCAACTTCTTCTCTAGTTATACCATAAGATGGAGCTGCTGCAATAGCTGATGATGGGTCAAATGGTTTTTGTTGAATTGGTTGAACACCACTAGCAGGTTGAATAGGAGGAGTAGGTTGCATTGCTAATTCAACACCTTTAAGTCCTAAACCTAATTTATCAGATGTAGATAATCCGCCAAACATATCTTTTACACCGCTAACAGCATTGCCACCAGCTTCTTTTACACGACCAAAAAATGATGGGTCATATCCACCGCCACCTGCAAATGTTGCTGGTCCTTGACCACCTAAAAAGGTTGGGTTATAGCCAAGTGTTGAACCTTGAGCTACATCAAACATACCTTGAGAACCTGTATATAATTCTGGGTTTAAACCTTGAGCATAAGTACCTGCTGAACCTAATGTAGTTCCTGCTCCAGTATTAAACATATTAGCCATACCAATATTACCCATATTAGCTGCACCTTCTGTTGCAGCAGCAGTTCCTAATAAACTTTGTTCTGCAGCAGTAGCAGCAGTAGCACCTGCACCACCTCCAGCAGCACCTCCAAATAGACCGCCAGCACCACCTAGTCCACCTAAAGCACCGCCCATAAGAGCACCTGTGAATGGGCTTTTACCCATAGCTGCAGAGCTTAAAGCACCTAAACCTGCACCAATTAACATAGGAGGTCCCATTACTTACCTACCTTTCCTGCTACATAGCATAATGGCTCAATGATTGCACGATAGATACGACCTAGTGGATCTCTGCGTTTACCACGCATTTCTTTCCATAAATCAGCTGTTCTGTGTCTAGCAATATGTTCTGCAATTTTGCGTACAATATTGCGAGTCCATGTTGGTTTTGCACTAAACGCAAAGTTTACTATTGGAAGGCATAATCTGTGATAACCCTTCTCAATTTGTTTGGCATTAGGCATTGTAGCTGAATGTTGTAACCAGATAGCTTGACGGAATGAACCAAAGCCATAAGCCTGATTCATAGCTGTGCATACTATCTTACCACCACCAGATTGAGTAGTAGTAGATACTGTGCCTGTAGGAGCACCATAAGCAGCACCAAGATAAGCAGAAAGTTTTTGATATGGTTTGTTTTGTTCAAAGTTAAATCTATCAATGTCAGCTTGTAGGGCTGTTTTAGAATAATCTTCTTGAGCCTTGCCTACGTTCATAAGTTGTTGAATATCACCATAATCAGCTTGTGCTAATGCAGGTGCATTTGCCGCTGCTTGGTTTTGCATAGCACGTTCACCAGCATAATTGCTGTAAGCTAACTCACCATACTTGTTAGCAAGTGTTGATGCTAAAGTATTAGCTGCTCTGTTTTGAATATCAGCACCTACGTTAGAACCATAACGACCTGCCATAGATAAAGAACCTTGTGCTTTAGAGATAGCGTCATTGTATGCTTGTGTAGCTTGTTGAGTAGGTCCAGCAAGAGCTTGTGTAAAGTATGGATTACCAGCGTTTAAATAGTCACCTTGAATAGAACCTAATTGTTGTTGTTGTGCAGCAGGAAGTAATGGATTTCCACCTAATGCTCTATTTTGAGCATACTCTAATGCTGATTGTGTTTGTTGTGATGGACCAACATAAGTTTGACCACCATAATATTGTGGGGTA
>Ga0208974_1000204_pt1 | contig 26077 bp, 33 predicted proteins | sample GreLakmeER15MSRF_FD_187699 | JGI IMG/M metagenome (GOLD analysis project Ga0208974, IMG submission 187699) | Freshwater lentic microbial communities from great Laurentian Lakes, MI, USA - Great Lakes metaG ER15MSRF (SPAdes) | ecosystem: Environmental > Aquatic > Freshwater > Lake | place: Great... | reverse complement strand
TTTTACTATTAGTAATTGTACCTATATTAGTAATATCAGTATATCTAATGGGAGGTGTATGTATCGTATTCTTTAGTATAATTAGAACAATCAAAAAAACCATAAAAAAATGCAAAAACCAAATCTCTCCCAAAGCTTATTAAAAGCTTATGTGGATTACTACGATGAAAATGTAAGAGGCTGTGGATTAAAAATCCGTAAGCAGTACTTTGAAAAACTACCAACTCCTTCTAGTGAAGCTGCTAAACTCGGAATTTATTTTGAGTATAAAGCTACAGACTATGTGAGAGAAGGAGACCCAATACCACAACCTAAAATGGTATATGCAGGTACTTCTAAGGAGAAATATGCTGTGGACTACGAAAGGGCGGCAGAGTCAGCAGATTTATTTAAAGAGATAGTCAAAAAGCATGATATTGAAATATTAAAGATTGGAGAATATATGTCTCATGATGGATGTAGTGGAATATCTGACATCAGGGCAAAATGGAAAGGCGAAGAGTGTATTATTGATTTAAAATATAGTGCTTTAATAGATGACAAATGGAATGAATATGGATGGCATACAGAAAGTTTAATATACAAGTCAAAGCAGTTATTGCAGCCAATTCATTATAAGTACTTGATTAACAAAATAATGGGTATTGAGGATATACCTTTTTACTATTTTATATTTTCTTCAAAAGACCCTAAGAAGGCTAAGATTATTAAAACTAATATTCAGCCTGAGCATTTACAATTACATGAAGATGTTTTTGTTCCTAAGATGAAAAATTATATAGATTTTCACTATAACAACCCTGAAAAACTAGAAGCTAGACCAAATTATATTAGGTGCTTAGAATGTCCATTTTATGATAGTTGTGATAAAAAAACTGATGTACCTTTAATAGAACAAATAGATTATTAAAATGTATGATTTAATCAAAACTATTGCAGCTTTATTTTGCTTTATAATGGCTTTTGTTATAATATTAATAGTAGTTAAATCGGAAGAAAAAAATGAAAAGCATAATTAAAAAAGAAACTCAATACGGAGAGATTTGTTATGAGTTTGATGTAACTTATCAAGAAGAAACTAATGTAGAAGAAGGCCATGGGTTTCATACCTTTTACGATTCTGAAGAAGTAAGTAGAGTAATTACAAGTGTTGTGATAGTTTTAGATAATGGAGAAAAAATAGACATAACTTATAAACTAAATAAAGAAGAGCTAAAACTTATTATAGAATCCTATGTATCGGTATAAATGTTACCTATGCGGCCAAATTATACATCTTTCCTATAATCAAGGATGGGTAAAATATTGGTGCGAAGTAAAACAGAGATACACTAAAATTTATAGAACAAAATAACCACAAAATGATAGTACAAACAATCCATGAAATATTAAATCCTTTTGATGTAGAAACACCATTAGGATATGGAGTAGCAATCTTTATGATTGGCGGGTCAATTCACTCTAATCCTCAATTCATAATTAGATTATATGATACAGGAGATATTAGAACTATAGACCAAAACGATGTCAAGATATATGGTAATCCCACTACAGGAGAACCCTTAATACCCACTAATAAGCAATTTATAAAAGGTTTAAAAAATCACTTTGGACCTAAAAAAACTAATTTATCAAAATCAAAACCATAAAAATGAAAGAAAAACTACAACAAACTGACATTTTCTCAATTGACAACACAGAAGATGTTGCACCAAAGCCACAAAATGAATTTGTATTAACAACACCTGTTACTCAGGGCGAAATGGAACTAAGAGCAAAGAACAGAGCACGAAAAGATGAAGATGTTCCAAAATTGAACGAACCACAGCCTCAAGCTCCTGCTCCACCTCCTGCAAAACCTTTAACAGCTATTCAGCTATTTAATAATAGTCTTGAGGCTTACAAAAAGCAGGTATTACCAAACTTGTTATCAAAGCATAACATAGAACCTGCTCAATTCGTTCAAATAGTCGTTTCTGAGCTCAAAAAGAACCCAAAGCTAATAGATGCGTTCAAAGAAAATCCTAGCTCCTTATTTGCCTCTATTTTAGCAGGAGCAGAGATTGGGTTAATTCCAAGTGATATGCTAGGGGAGTTTTATTTAATTCCACGCAGAATTGATGGCAAACAAACTGTAACACCATTAATCGGGTATAAAGGACTTGTAAGCATCCTTTTAAGGTCAGGGGAGATAACTAAGATACATACAGAGTGTGTATTCGAAGGGGACCATTTTGAGGCGATTTACGGCCTTGAGCAGAATATTATACATAAACCCAACTTCGATACAGAAAGGTCTGCTAATACGCTTAAATTCGTCTATGCGGTGGCTAAATTAAAGAATGGGGACTATCAGTTCCAAGTATTGTCAAAAGGGGAGATTTTAAAGATTAAGGCCCTTTCTCGATATGACAATGATTTATATTTCAATGACAAAAAAGACCCTCAAATGTGGATGGTCAGAAAGACTGCATTGATTCAGTTATCTAAAATGCTTCCAAAGGACTTCTATGGCAAAAAAGCAGTAGAAATGGATGGCCAACTTGAAGGAGGTGCCATTCTAAGCTTAGATGAAGACAATAACATTAAAATTATTGATGGGAAGAAAGTTACTTCATTGAAACAAGCTTCTGTAATTAATACAATAAATTCTCTACCTGAAATACCTGAGTAGGGACATACTTACTTACTAACTCCAAGGGGAAATCTTCAACATGTTGTCTTAAAAAATGATAATATGGTTTGTAGGTTTCCCTTAATTTTTCCTCAGATAATTTTTCTAAAGGTCTAGTAGCATAATCTTTTGATGCCTCTTTATGATTTTCAAAGTTATTTGGGCTACCTATTGCACCACTTTGTTTATGACCTGCTATTTCATGAGGGTCGGACCAATTAAAACAATAAGAAGGTACATAATACTTATTATGCTCATCTAAATGCTTTTCATCTCTTAACTTAGTATACCAACTAAGTCCCTCATATCCTGTAATATCACTTCTAAACCCAATTTCTCTAATTCTATCCATTTTTACAATAACTGATGCCTCAAGTGTATTCATACACATTTGAACTTTATTTGGTGTTGCAAAAAAGCTTTGCTGAGGTTTCCAAGCATCTTTCCCATTAGCTTCAATACCATCTACAGCTTGTTGCATGTGCCATGGTAAGTAAATGTCGTCATCATCTGCTAACATGAAATAATCTCCTGTGGCGTGAGTTACAGCATCTCTGCATATCTGTCCTCTGTTTTCATACGGAGTATTTGTCTCATAGTTTATACCATTATTTACAATGATAATTGAGCTGTCCTCAAATCCCAAAGTATAAGGGTATTCCTCATCTGTATTAAAAATGATTAATTCCTTATTAGGATAGGTTTGTGCATGAAATTGTGCTACAATTCTTTCTACACATGTAAATCTGCGGTATGATGTACATACAAAACTTAATTTTTTCATTTTATCCATTTTTTATATGCTTCTTGATATATTTTTTCATTTTATCCATTTTTTATATGCTTCTTGATATATTTCGGTTCTTTTAATTTTACCATGCCACAAATCACTTACAAAATCTTCATCTTGTAATACTAATAGGTCTTTTGACATTACATAGTTCTTATTATTCCTATCATAAAATAAGAATAAAGTGTCAATAACACCTGAAGTGTATGGTATGCTTAGAATTTTATCGTAAAAACATTCATTTATTGCATAAGCATGTGTACCATAAAGTCCTGTGGTACATTTAGCAAGATTATTAGAAATAGAATAACATTCAGCATTAGGCTCTCCACCCATATAGAACATATCCCATTCTGTATTTTTTAAATCCTGAATACATTCTTTCATTTTTTGAATGAAATTTGGTTCAAATATGCAATCATCTTCGAATATCAAACAATTCTTCCACCCTCTTTTTTTAGCTTCTTTAATCATCTCAAAATGAGAATAAGTGCATGATATTTTAATGTGCCAATCTTTATTTTGTAACGGATTTGGGACATCTCCTTCGCCTAGCTGTATAGCAGGAAATCTTTCTACTTCAAGGCCAATTTGTGAGCTTCTCATTTCAAAGGCCTCTTTTCTTTCTGTACGCTTATCTAAATTCAAATAGAAAGCTCCTTCAAAGTAATCTAATATCATATTATCGTTTTAATAATGCTTGTGAATCCATAAAATATACTAATTCAAATCCATTATCTAAAAGATAAGGTATTGACAACTTTCCTTTACCATCCCAATTTTGAGCAAATACATCATCAATTAAAACAAAACAATGTTGGTTTAATTTATCCCATGCAGCTTTCAATTCATTTAAAGAATGATTATGACAAGCTTTTATATTTTCTTCATCTCCGCAATAATCAAAAGAATCTAAAAATAATAAATCTATTTTTTTGTCAAATTCTTGTAAATAATGTATTGAATCATCTAAAAAATATTTAACATGCTCACTTTCAGGTACAATTTTTTTTGATTGATTTATATGGTCTTTATTTATATCTACCACATATACTATTGAACCACTTTTTTTACAATAATATTCCCAATTAAGTGTACTCCATCCATCTCCAAATTTACTTTCTTCTGTTACATTTCTTATACACCCTGTTTCAACGATGATAATTGGGGAATCATATTCTTGTTCCAAAATACTTATTACTTTTAAAAAAGAGCTATTTCTTCCTGTTTCTATTTTCATGTTAATAGTTTGTGAAATAACCATAATGGTCATCTCCGATTAAATATTTCATACAAGGGTATCTTTCTAAAAAAATTTCTTTAGTCAAATCAGGTTGCTTATGAATTTCATGTACATTACCAAATTCTGCACCTTGCTCATAATTATAAGGAACAGCAATCATCATAAACTTATCTGCTCTGTGTATTTTATCTATTAAATTTTTAGCTTCGTAAAATGCTAAATGCTCAATAATATCCCCCATAATAAATAAATCATAGGGCTTGATGTCAAAATCTAGTATATTGGCTATATATAAGTTATTGTACTTTGAACGCAAGTCAAAATCATTAACATATTGCTCAAAAATCTCAATTCCATCCATATTGGGAAAATTAGCTTTAAGCAAATTAGAATAAGTGCCACAACCTGCACCTACATCCAAAATTTGAATATGTCTTTCAAATGAATTGACAATATTTTGTTTTACCTCATCTTTAAAGAGGTTATATGAATATGGCATAAATTAATTTTAAATTGTCCATTTACCCATAGGACATGCTTCTTGACCTTTTGGGGTAAATACTTTTGCTTTAGTTGCACACCCACATTTTGAGCAATGGTCTATAGGAACATTTCTCCAAGCTTCACAAGTCATACAAATCTGTAATCTTCTTGCAGCAACTTGTTTTTGTTCCTCAGTAGGATTCATCATAGTAGAATATGCAGTTACGATTTCTTGTATTTTATCAAATAGTCCCATATAAACATGAATTTTTACCGATTGATTTAACAATTTCGAAATACTTATATGAAGCTTTTGTAGGGTCATAATCTAATCCTTCATCTTCATAAGGCAATTGTGATATATATTTACCTTTGTAAAAAAGCTTTTCATTAGGATTACCCGTTACACCTGCATTATGAAATAATATCTTTTCATCCCATGTTGTAGCTAAATCAGTTGCCCAACAAAAATCCATTTCTTTAATTACATTAGTATTATATCCTCTCATCCATGCGTTCCATAATACAGCCCACATATCAGCACACCAAATTTGTAGTTCATGATGGGTAGGGTCAGCTTGTTTCTTTTTATTGTTAAGCTCAGTTATTTCTTTAAAAAGTTTTTCAGCATCTTTTTCAACCTTATGGAAAAAAGCATAATCTACATTTTTCATAATGTATTGAGCACCACCTGATTGTCCTTGTCTAAGTCTAACTTCATCCTTATATATACCTACTATATCACACATTTTTTTCAGAACATCATCGCCTTTAGATAGTATATAATCATGCCCTATATATGAAATAGTATCAGATACATACCAATTATTATCTTTTTGTTGATAATTATGTAGAAATAATGGGAAACGAGAAAAAACCACATCGCAATCGTGGTAAAAGATAGTTTCAAGACTTAACTCAGGAAATGCTTGAAAATGCTGTTTTAATACATTGGGTCTAATTGAGCTAATATAGCTTATAGGATATTGTCTTGTGTCCTCGTAATAATGAAATTCAGCCACATCTGAGTAAGCATCTTCTACTTTCTTGATAATGGCTCTTTTTTCTTCCCAATCTGATTCGTTCTTATTAAACGCCCAAAGGGTTTGAACATTAAATTCTTCGTGGATTCTGAGGTTTTTGAAATTTGTCAACATCACTTCCACTTGCCAAGCATAGTATTGTATACATGGCTGAACACACATTAGTGTTAGGGTCTTGTGTTTGTACATTTTATGGTTTTTTTTAGATTATAAAATTAAGTCTTTTTTTTTAAATTATTTCTCTTCTTGTATGCTAATTATTTCTCCACCATACTTAATAACCAAGTTTTCAGCTACAACTTGCATTTCCAAAAGTGCTTGTTCAATAGTATCAAAAAATGTAACATACCTCCTGTTTGTAGTTATTCCATAGATATTTTTGTATGTTATAGTTATTATTTTTCCCATATTTTATAATTTTAAACAAAACACGCTAATGCACAACTGTTATATGAAGGTAATGCTAATAAGTAAGCTATCCCTGCATCTCCAACAGAAGTTACTCTATATGAATTACCATCAGGACCTGCTTGAGCATTGTACCATCTATTCAAAGTTACATTTGTACCTGCATCAAATGCTACTAATATTGTATCAATTGAAGCAGAACAATCGTTACAATCATATACATCAGCGTTATAAAAATCGTATGCAGGAGGAGCAGCAGTAGTTGTAGTAGTTGTAGTACTTGTAGTAGGATTTGAGGCATTACAAGATGCACAATCAATGTATGCACTATCAGCTACTACTCCTGATAATTCTGCTATTGATTGAACTTCCCAACAATATCCACCATATTTAAGTGAAGTACCTACACTATATGAACCTGTTGTATTGAAGTATTGTTCAATTAATGGGTCATCACATCTTGTTGCAACATAATAATTGACAATAGGCTCAGTTGTTGTCGTTGTAGTTGTTGATGTTGTAGTAGTTGTTGTAGCATTACAAGAAACAGTTGCTAAACCTGAATAGCCTAAACTACCATTACTATCTAAAACAGCTACATAGTAAGGACCATTAGCTAAAGAAGTGAAAGCATAACTTGATGAACCTGCAACTGTAACTCTTTGAGGACAAGAAGGATTATTCACACACGCTATTGCAGCAGCCTCTGAAGTTCCAATGGCTGCAAAAGTGTAAGAACCTGTACCTCCACTAAAGTTTGCAGTAACCCTACCCTGACCACTAAATCCTGACCCATCACATGAAGGCGTTGCTGTAACCGTAATAGCAGGTAATGTGGTAGTTGTAGTTGTAGTACTTACACCTGCACAACTTGTAACTGTATTGATAATGCCTGTAGTACCAACTAACACAGACCATTTAGTACTGCCACCAAATTGCATTAAATAAAGACCTATTCCTGCAGAAGGTGTCCACTCAGTTCCTGAACCTGTTGTTGAAGATGTATATAATTGAGCTGCAACAGTAGGAGTATTTCCAAATTCAGCTTTTTGATATACTACTCCTGTAACTGTACCTGTACATGCTAAGAAATCAGTTGCATATTTCGTTGTAATAGAAACTCCAAATTGTACACCCGCTAATGTAGTAGTAGTGGTTGTAGAACTTGTTGTAGTTGTAGTTGTAGTTGCGTTACAAGAAACAGTTGCTAAACCTGAATAGCCTAAACTACCATTACTATCTAAAACAGCTACATAATAAGGTCCATTCGCTAAAGAAGTGAAAGCATAACTTGATGAACCTGCAACTGTAACTCTTTCAGGACAAGAAGGATTATTCACACACGCTATTGCATTAGCCTCTGAACTTGCAATGGCTGCCCATGTGTAAGAACTTGTACCTCCACTAAAGTTTGCAGTAACTCTACCTTGACCACTTAATCCTGACCCATCACATGAAGGTGTCGCTGTAACAGTAATAGCAGGTAATGTGGTAGTAGTAGTTGTTGTGCTTACACCTGCACAACTTGTAACTGTATTTATAATACCCGTAGTACCAACTAACACAGACCATTTAGTGCTTCCACCAAATTGCATTAAGTAAAGACCTATACCTGCAGAAGGTGTCCACTCTGTTCCTGAACCTGTCGTTGAAGATGTATATAATTGAGCTCCAACAGTAGGAGTGTTTCCAAATTCAGCTTTTTGATATATCACTCCTGTAACTGTACCTGTACAAGCTAAATAATCAGTTGCATATTTTGTTGTAATAGAAACTCCAAATTGTACACCCGCTAATGTAGTAGTAGTGGTTGTAGAACTTGTTGTCGTTGTACAAGTTAGACCACCTTGCTTAATATCATTTCTAGTTCCTGATGTTATATAAACATATCTCGTTCCGTTAGGTTGTGTTGTATAAGTTCTTGTTCCACCAACAATTATACTTGTAGCTCCTGCAGCAGCACTAACAGGGTCTCCATAAGTTGTATCATTTGCAAAATAAGTTGTTCCATCTCCACCACCAAAGGTATCAACTGTTATTGTTTGAGTAATTCCTGTACAAACTGAGCTGATACTAGCAGTTACAGGAGGTTCTGTTGTAGATGTAGTAGTCGTTGAGGTAGTTGTAGTAGGAAATGCTCCATTACAAGCTGCACAATTAATATATGAACTGTCAGGGTCTACTCCTGATGCTCCTTGTACCGCTTGAATTTCCCAACAATATCCATTATATCTAACAGATTCTCCTGCAGTATATGAACCTGTTGTTCTAAAATATTGTTCTAATAGTGGGACATCACATCTTGTTGCAACATAATATACATAAGGAGGTTGAGTTGTAGTAGTAGTTGTAGTAGTAGTACTTACACAATCAATTTGTCCGCCTTGTTTAACTGTATTTCTAGTTGAACTAAATACATAAATATATCTTGTTCCATTAGGTTGTGTTGTATAAGTTCTTGTTCCACCAACAATTATACTTGTAGCACCACCTGCTGCTAATGCAGGATTATCATAAGTTGTATCGTTTGCATAATATGTAGTTCCATCTCCACCTGCAAAATTATCTATTGTTATAGTTTGAGTAAGACCTGTACATGTAGCTGTTAAATCTAAAGTTACAGGAGGTAATGTTGTAGTAGTGGTAGTAGTTGATGTAGTTGCAGGGCATCCTGTCAAACCTGAATTAACAATACCAATTTGAGTTCCTGCAGGGTCGCTAAATAATACACTAGTTACCACTAATGTTGATGGCACTCCTAAAACTGTACCAAATACCCTGTCTGTTACGGCAGCATATCCAATATCATAATTTGTTGTATATACAGTACCACCACCATTACAATTTGTTAATTGATACCATACTTGTTGAAGGGTAGTACTTGTAGTCGTAGTAGAGGTGCTTAAAGGACATGTAGTACATCCACCACCCGTAACAGTTGCAGTTGTAGTAGGGAATCCTGAAATATTTATATTTAAAGTGTTTCCACTAAAAGCTAATACATAGTTACCATCAGATAGTGTTACAAAACCTGCTGAGTTAAATATTGTACAAGTACAAAAATCAGTAGAGTTACCTGTTACATTTTGAGTTCCCGTTGGATTTAAACAAGCATCTGTGGCATTACTTGCATAATTAACTGTTTGAGCAAATAATGTTGTAGTAGTTGTTGTAGTTGAAGTTGTTGTTGGACAAATATAACTAGAATACACCGCAGTAATTCCTGTTGAAGATGCAGGAGGCCAAGGTTCCCAAGTTCCTGTACCTAATTCAGAAGTATTTCTAGCAGCATTTCCAATTGCAGCATTAAAAATATACCAAGCATCTCCACCAAAGAATATAGCACCATTTCCACCAACTAGTGAAAAAGCTGCTGAAGGATTATCTCTTGTATAAGTTCCATTCGCAGGAGTATATGAGCCATCAGAAATAATGATACTATTAATGTAATTTGCACAAATAGTAGTTGTAGTTGTTGTCGTACTTGTAGTAGGAGCTTCTGTTGTAGTAGTTGTTGTCGTACTTGTAGTAGGAGCTTCTGTTGTTGTAGTTGTTGTCGTACTTGTAGTAGGAGCTTCTGTTGTTGTAGTTGTTGTCGTACTTGTAGTAGGAGCTTCTGTTGTTGTAGTAGTCGTAGTACTAGTTGTAGGAGCTTCTGTTGTTGTAGTAGTCGTAGTACTAGTTGTAGGAGCTTCTGTTGTTGTAGTAGTCGTAGTACTAGTTGTAGGAGCTTCTGTTGTTGTAGTAGTCGTAGTACTAGTTGTAGTTGGGTCTGAATTAGTTTCAGCAGTACCCCATACATCATCATCGTCTACAGTTGTCAATACATTTACGCCACCAATTTGTTCTATCCAAAAAATACCATAGCCTAAATTATTTAATGCAGGAATTAATCCCTGTGGGCTATCGAATGTTCCATCGTAGCCTACGGTATAATTTTCCCCATTAACATTAATAGTAAAACTTGGCATTATTCGGTATCAATTAAATAGTTACAATAATCGGTAAATACATCTGTCCCTAATGCTTGTTCAACTTCTGTAAAAGCATTGTCTTTATATCCTGAAATTTCATCTAATATTTGTGAAGGAGAAGTACTACTAGAAAATACTTTTAAATTCAATGTAGTATTTTCAAGCATAGTGAAATTTAATGAACTTGTTCCATTAAAAGTAACTAGATTCTCAGGCGGATAGTAGTAAACAACACATTGTGATTGATATGGGTCTAAAGTAAATGGTAAAGCTATAACTGTTGCATTACCTGCAATATCACTATCAATATAAGTATTTACTTGAGCAACTTGAGCACAATTTGATGATTGAGCATAAAAGAAATTAGTTCCATAATTATTAGTTGAAATAGATTCAGTTATTGCCGCATAAGTAGGCGAAAAAGCTGTATCAATATCAATAGGAACGACTGCTTGTAAAGCAGGTGTAGTCAAAATCGTTACTACAGGTGTAATTACTGTTGGTATATTAAGATTAGGAGGTAAAGCCCATTGATATTGAGTAGTAGAATTAAAAGTAACATTAGCTGTTAGAAACGGCACATTAGGGATAGGGAAATTTGTATTATTCACTATCTGAAATTGCAGTAATTGTTCCTTCGTTAATGCTAATGGTTGTTCTTGTGCCATTCTTTAATAAGTTATATAACTTTATTACCTTCTGTGTCAGATACAAATAATCTACCATCGGTTTTATTTGGCATAATTTTTAACCCATACTCTTTAGCAAATTCTCTATTCATATCAGCTAAAAACTCTTTTGATTCTCCTGCTTTTTTTGCTTCTATAAATGCTTTCATACATATTTTAGCATTTTTTGTTTTCTCATCGGAATTACCATTAGCAGAAGCTTCAGAATCAGTTTTTTTATTGGTCTTCTTTTTAACATCAATGGGCTTTATTTTTTTAAAAGCCCAAAAAAGCAAAAATCCACCACCAAAAATTAATAACAGTTTTTTTACATTTGTATTCATTTTGCACTCTTTTTTGTATAATAATATAATCCAACACCTGCGGCTACTGCGATAGCAATATATAAACCATATTTTTTTATGCTACCATAAAAATCATTTTTGAGTCTTACCTTTTTAGCTTCATCAATTTTCTTTAAAGCATCATCAGTTTCATCAGGAGTTACCACTCCTCTTTTTGTTAATATACTAGTTAGAACTTTTTGTAATGCTAATTTACTAGCATCTATAGCTTGTTTTTGACCTGCATCGATACCACCTTTGGCAATAGCTTTATTTAGGTTTTCTAACTCAATTTTAATCTCATCAGCCAATATAGTTTTTTTATTTGGCGTAAATATTTGTCCTTGTAACACTTCCATTTTATGATTTTTTAGCTGTAAATAATAAGAACCCCAAAAGACCGATACCTGCAACAACTCCTAAAATAGTTACAACTTGGTTAGTTTTTTCTCTTTCTAATGCAATGTTGCCAAAAGTTTGTACTCTAGCTTGACTAACTCCACCTAAAGCATTAGCTAATATTTGCTGCCTAGATGTTTCATCTTGAGCTTTTATTAAAGCATTATTTAATTGCTTTTTTTGGTCGTAGTCTAAAAGACTTAGATTTTGTTCATATTGTGTTCTTAACCTAGAATCTCTTGTACCTGCTATGGTACCCGCTACTGCGGTACCTGCTGATGCAACTGCTGCTCCTGTCATTAACCATGCCATAATTATCCAATTTTATTTTTATCAATCTTTTCTTTATAATCTAAATGAATATTAGTACCTGTAAGATAATTCACATGCGGTTCTATTATTTCATTTTCAATTTCATCTACTATGTTTTGTTTTTCTTCTTCAGTCAAATCATTGTAAGTCAATTTCATATCTTCTAATGGATGATATGTTGTCCAAATACAATCTTCTTCAATAAATAAAACTCTTCTAGTTCCCGCTAAAGTTATACCCGTATAAGGGGCCGCTAACTCAATCCATTCTCCCGCATCAATTTGTACCAAGGCTACTCCTTTCGAAATAGTGTATGGATGATTAGAATTATGAATTTTGCTAGTTAGCAAAGAACCTTTTGGCATAGATATTTCCCTTATGTACATTCCATCTGTAAATCTATGTACTACGGGACATTCTATTAATTCCAAATTATCAACTATTGCAGCCTCTAATTCATCAATCCTTTGGTCATTTTCTCTTTTTATGGTTTCGTTTTGCATTAATCTTTTTTTCTTGAATAAATTAAACCTATAGCTAATAAACCTAATAATGATATAATAACTATTTTCTCTATTCTAATATTTCTATTTATTTGCTCTTGTTTAACTATCACACCTGCAAGGTTTTCAACCCTTTTTGATTGTGCATTTTGTATAACAGCAGCAATAATTCTATAAGTCTCTTCCTCTGTTTTTGCTTTTTCTATTGAATTAATCAAAGCTTGTTGTTGGTCATCGCTAAGATTAGACAAATAGTTTTGAAACTGTTGAGCTTTTTTAGCATCATTTAAAGCAGCAAAACCCCCTGCCAAAGCAGCCCCTATTTCAGCAAACTGTCCAATTGTTTGTGCAGTACCTATTTTTTTTAAGTCCCCATCAGAAAATATCTTTTGAATAGGATTTATTGCTTTAGGGTCTCCTTTAGGTATCATTTCAAAAAGTTATTTTTAATTATTTCCCATAATACTGTCCAAACTGCACCACCTACAACAAATGCACCCATTAATTTATTTCTAAGAGCATTACTTTTTTCGTTTTGGTCTTCTAATTTTTTAACTCTTGAAATCAACCCTTCCTGTTGAAAAGCTTCATTCCCTACAATAACTTTATAAATTTCATCAATTTGAGGACTAATTTTCATCATAGTTTTCTCAATATGATTAACTCTCACAGTCAAGTTATCACTTGAGCTTACAGTTCTAGTTGTTGTCTTTTTTGCAGGAGCAGCCATAAACACTTAAATATTTAGTATAAAAATAGTACAATTTTAGATTTATATACTAAAAATTGAGTAATATTTAATGATTACTTATAAAGACATATAATCTAATATTCTCTCAATACACATTTCAGGAGTAAAATTTGTAGTATTTATAGAACAATTCTTTCTAGCTTCAAAATAAGGGAGGTCAAAATCTTTTACATGAAATTCTTGCTTTTCTCTAAAATCAACATTGAATAAATGAACCCAAAGCACATTATTGCATATACTATCTAAGTATTGTCTAGCTTCTTGATAAGGATATACTGCACTGATAATCACTAAGTTATACTTACTTTCTAAAAAAGTTGCTATATCACTAATCCTTCTTAGGTTATTTGTTCGACCTTCTTTTGAATAGTCAGTATCTTTAAAAATAGCACGAATTTCATCCCCATCTATGATAACAGGGGTTGGTTGATTTTGTAAAAAAATCTTTTCTTGGAGTAATTTAGCTAAGGTAGTCTTGCCTGAGCTAGGTTGGCCATAAAAAACTACTATCATATTGATTTACAGTTGGTTATAAGATTTCTCCTCTACAAATTGACTCCCGTAGCCCATATTTATCTCTTTTTTAGCTATTGCTCTTTTATCATTTAGTACATAAACAGACCTAGCTAAATGTACAAATTCTTCTCCAAAAGAGTTTGCTTGTTCAAATTCTCTCAATAAATCCTCTACTCCCCATAAAGTTTCATTGATTTCCAACAATCTTTTAAAATCTTCATTATCCTCATCTACTTCTAATTCATCCTTCATGAGGTTTTGCAGATAATAGTACTCTTTCATGACATTCGTCAGTTTGGCCTCATCTTTAATCTTTTCTGATTTAATTTTGAGGATGGTAAGTCTGTCAAATGCTTCTCCGATGCTAATTTCAATTATCATAAAAATATTTTAGATTGTAAATATACAAAATATGTAGAAAATACATTAATTTTATAAAATAAAAATAACCATGCAAAAGATTTTCTATAATTCATCCCTCCCTCGTTCAGGGGCGACTCTTTTACAGAATATCCTTGCACAGAATAATGATATTTATGCCCCTTCTATGGGAGCTTTGACTGAAATAATAGTTTCAGCAAAAAATGAGTTCTTAATGAACTTGCAATATCAGCACCCTTCTCAAGAACAAATCTTAAAAAAAGCATTTACTAGTTTTTGTAAAGAAGGATTAAAAGCCTATGCTGCTAATATTACAAACAAGCCTTATTATGTTGACAAAAACTTCTCTTGGGGGTATTTCTACGATTATTTAGTTCAAATCAATAATGAGGCCCCTAAGATTATATTTATGGTAAGAGATTTAAGAGACATTTTTGCATCTTTTGAAAAAAACTATAGAAATGATTTTTTGAAAATAAACTCTCACATAGATTGGAATGAATTAAAAAATACAACTATGGAGAAAAGAATTGTGGAATGGTCAACTAAACCGCCTTTAGCTCTAAACTTAGAAAGATTAAAAGAAATTATTAATTGGGGTAATGATAGCAAAATGCTATTTATAAAGTATGAAGAATTTTGTATATCTCCTGAAAGTGAAATCAAAAGAATTTACGACTTTTTAAAAATTCCTTATTTTTTACATGATTTCAAATCAGTAAAAAAAACAACTATAGAAAACGACATGTTACACTTTGCTAGTCATAAAATAAAAAGCAAAGTCTCTGTAAATGAAACAAAAGCCGAAGAAATAATAGGCAAAGAGGCTTGTAATTGGATATATAAAAATCATCTATGGTACTTTAAAAAATTTAATTATGCAATCTGCTGAAATAATTAATCCATTTAGGCCCTTCATATTTAAACTAAATTTTGAATTTGATTGGAATATTTTGAAACCAATATGTGAAGATATTATTGTGGATGAAGGTGCTCGTTCTACATCACAAAAAAACTTTGCTAAACCTCATTATATAAAAGACTTTAAACCATATTATGATTGGTTGAAGCCATGGGTTGATAATTTAGCTAATATCAAAATGGCTTTTAATGAATATCAAATGAAATATTATATTACCGATAGTTATGTAAATGTTCATAAAAGTAATGCTCAAGCTAATGAACATAATCATGCTTGTAATTCTATTGTGGTAGCTGCTTATTTATACATGCCCGATAATGGTGGTTATTTTCAAGCTAAAGACCCTTTAGAATATCACAAATCTAATTTGCCAATTAGTAACGAAAATATTTGGAGTACTTTACCTACAAAAACAAATGATGTATTGGTCTTTCCTTCATGGCTTCAACACAGAACACAGCCTAATATATCAAATGAGGATAGATGGGTATTAACTACAAATTTTTCTCACAAATTTTAATTTAGTTTATGAAAGAAAATAATCAAGTATCCGTTTTAAGTCCACATTCAAGCTATATGTATAAACTACATTATGAATTTGATTGGGATTTATTAGCTCCAATTTGTCATGAATTAATTTCAACAACTCCAAAAGGATTATCATTAGTTGTTAATGGACATACTTCTCATCAAAATAAAAGACAACCTCATAAAATTAAAGAATTTACACCATATTTTGATTGGTTAAAATTTATGGTTACAGAAGTTGCGACAAAGGGTATGGGATATTCAAACAACTTTCATGATTATAGAATAAAAAATAGTTGGGTTAATGTACATGAAAAAGATGGTATAACTACAGCTCATAATCATTCAAATACTTTTATGGTAGCTGCTTCTTATTTGAACATGCCTGAGAATGGTGGATTTTTTGAATGTAAAGACCCTCTTGAATATGTTAAAGGAGAATATTATTATGATGACCCTATGTGGATGTGGAAACAAATACCTACAATATCAGGAGATGTTTTAATATTCCCTGCATGGCTTAGACATAGAACTCAATTAAATCAATCAAATGAAAAAAGATGGGTATTAACTACAAACTTTTCTCAAGAATTTAATCCAAACAAGTTTTGGGATGACCCAAATTATGATACAGAAAAAATTATATAAATGAAAAATATATGTTTAGAATTGACTGAATGTAATGGATTAGGGGACTTAATATGTGCAACTCCTACTATTAAAAAAATAAGTGAAGCTTATGATACAAAAATATTAGTCATTTCAAAAATGCCTGAAGTTTTTAAAAATAATCCTTATGTGGAAAGAAGTATAAAATCTTCTAGCGTTGATATGGGATATATTGAAAATAATTACATAGTACATAACTCATTTTACAATGTTGGTAAAAAGAACGAAAGAGGTGTTGAATATAAACATAATACAATAGATATTAGACAATTTCATGCTATCAATCTTGGGTTTATGCTTGGTAATGATGAAATGGAATGTTTTTATATACCTACTGAAGAATGTTCTTTTGAAATACCTAAAAAACCTTATATCTTAATACATCCTGTAAGCACATGGCCTTCAAGAACTTGGTCTGCTGAAAATTGGATGAATTTAACAAAACAATTAAATGATAAGGGCTACAATGTAGTATCTATTGGAAAGGATTCTTCTGAAACAGGATTTTTTAATGTTCAAAAACCTGTGTTTAATTTCGAGATTGAAAAAGGTTTAAATTTAATGAATAAAACAAGCATTTCTGATTGTTGGCACCTTATGATTAATGCTGCTGCATTTGTAACTATGGATAGCGGATTATTGCACTTAGCAGGTACCACAGATGTCCCAATTATACATTTAGGCTCATCAATAAAACCTCAATTTAGAATACCTTATAGAGACAATAGACAAGATTATAAATATCAATATGTAAGAGGTGGATGTGGACTAGAATGTGCATCTAACATGAAATATGGTGTTGAAACATGGGGAAACATACAAGGTGTACAACCATTAATAGGATGCTGTGAAAAGAAAGAAAGTTACGAATGTCATCCATCAGTAAAACAAGTATTAGATAAATTAATAGAAATGATATGAAAAAAAAGCTACTAATTATTACGCCACATTTAAGTACAGGTGGAGCTCCACAGGTTACAGTAAACAAAATTGCATTAATAAAAGAAGATTTTGAGATTAAAGTTATTGAACATGCTTTTGTTGCTTGGGCCTTCGTAGTTCAAAGGAATAGAATTATTGATTTAGTTGGAGAACAAAACTTTTATTCTTTAGGAGAAGACAAGCTTACAGAGTTTATGAATATAATGTGCAGCTTTAATCCTGATGTAGTATCTATGGAAGAGTTTCCTGAAATGTTCATGGATGATAAAATGTCTAGCTTTTTATATTCAGAAACAAGAAGTTGGAAAATAGTAGAAACTACGCATGATAGCAGTTTTAACCCCATAAACAAAAAATGGATGCCTGACAAGTTTGTATTTGTTAGCCCATATAATATGATGAAGTACGACCACTTAAATGTACCTCAAGAGATTATTGAATATCCAATTGATGCTAAAACTTCAGATAAAAGGATTGCAAGAGAGAAATTAGGACTTGAGCATGATTACAAACATGCGGTAATAATAGGCTTATTTACACCTAGAAAGAATCAGAAATACGGCTTTGAAATGGGAGAAAAGCTAAAAGACTATAAAATAAAGTTTCACTTTTTAGGAAATCAAGCAGGTAATTTTGAGAGCTATTGGAAACCAATGATGGATAATAAGCCCGAAAACTGCGTTATTTGGGGAGAAAGAAGCGATACAGAGGACTTTATTAGGGCGGCTGACCTTTTCTTTTTTCCTTCTAAAGGAGACCGAGGAAATAAGGAATTAAACCCTATTGTAATAAAAGAAGCTGCAGAGTATAAGCAAATACCTAAGCTAATATATAACCTAGATGTTTATTTAAACAGATGGAACGGATATGAAGATTTTCATTATTTAACAGGTAATCTTACTGAAGATGCTGACAAAGTTATAGAACTGACTCAAGCAAAACCTACTAATAACAAAAGAGAAGTCATTATTGTGGGTACATGGCCTAATTTGGATAGCAGAGTACAACTTACAAAAGATACTATTAATAGCTTAAAGCCATTGGGTAGAAAGATTATGCTTTTATCACATTACCCTGTTGATGAAGATATTCAAAAAATGGTTGACTACTATATATACGATGAGCATAACCCATTGACTCATCATTCATATTATACAAGATTTTATAGATTTACAGATGACTACCATGCTGAAATTAACATTAATGGGTTAAAAAACAGCAATCAATCGTTAACCGTATTAACAAACCTATTTAACGGAGCAAAAGCTGCCAAAGCATTAGGATATGAAGCTTTCTTTTATACTACTTATGATGTTGTTTTAGACCCTAGGGATATAACAAATATTGAGAAAGCATTTGATATTGATGCAAAAGAACCATACATGTATAAGGCTTATCTAGGTAGCTTGAACACTCCTTTTGGGAAAGGTATACAAACGAATGGGATGGCTTTTAGTGTTGATTTTTTCTTAAATACTTTTGATGATGTAAGGACTGCAGAAGAGTACAATAATATTTGTCAAAATATTGGTGCTCAAAACTTCCTTGAAGATTATTTAGTTAAAAAACTAAAAGGCCTAGAAAAAGAATATTTTATTGAGCATAACGATGAAGAAACCCTTTTAAAGCATAGTGGATTAGGTGTAGCATCAAATTCTGAGTATTATTCAATTATACCTATTGTAGGGAAGCCTAATAACTATATGTTCTATTTCTTTACTTACAATGTAGATAGCAGAAAGGTTAATATTACGATGCGTGAAGGAGGACAAGAGTTCTTTATATATAGATGGCAAATTGATAAAAGCAAAGAGTTTAAAAAAGAATTTGAATACAAAGGTCGTGAAATTGAAGTAGAGCTTGATTTTTATGATGGAGATAGAATATATAAAAATGAAAAACATGTTTTAAATGATAAAACCCTTCATAAATACGAGCATACAGGACATTATAAGATTAAAAATAGAAAACCTAAAATTAGATTAGTTCACTTACAAACAACTAGAAATGACGAAAGAGAACAAAAAAGTAGAGAATCCCTCAAGCATGTGGCCAACTACGGGTGGGAATATATCTTACACACCAATATCCCCTATGGAGACTTGCCACCTAAGTATAACTGCCAACGACCAAACTGCGTTTCAATGGACCTCTTCAATGACGAGCAAGTTCGTGAATTGGGGACCGCACTTACTCCTTCACATTACGGATGCTTCGAATCATTTAAAAATGGAATTATGAGTGAATTTGATGACAGTATTGATTTTCTTATAGTTTGCGAAGGGGACTGTATTATTGAAGTGCCTATACATGAATTTGTAGAGAAAGTTGAAAAGTCTTATCAAATAATAGAAGATAATAAAATAGGTTATATGTCTTTTGGGGATGTAAAAACATTGGAACATGGTTGGTTACAATCTCCTGTTAGAGAAGTTGTTCCTGACCAAGATTTATTATTTATTACCGACCATATTATTGGACTACAATGTATTGGCTTTCCGAAAAGCGTTAAAAAATGGCTTTTAGAAAGATTAAGAACTGAAAAATGGGATGCCGCAGATATGTTTTTTAACCATATTTTTTATGGTAGTCCTCATAAGTTTGGTATCGTACATAATAGATTAACAACACAAGCTGAAGGATTTTCATTAATTGACAAACAAGAAAAGAAATTTATATGAGAATAGCACAAGTTATAAGTAGCAATTTGCCTATTTTACCGACAGGTCAAAGAGGATGGGGAGCAACTGAATTAATTATGGATGAGTATACTAAAAACTTTAGAATACTAGGAAATGAAGTAGACTTATTATATTTAAACAATGTTCAACCTAAAATGTATGACATAGTTCATATACATGTGGCAAACCTTTGTATTGAAGCACATAAAAGGGGTATTGAGTATGTATATTCTACACATGACCATCATAGCTACCATTATGGTAAAAATAGTAGCAACTATAAAGAGCAATTGGAAGCAATGAAAAAATCTATTTTCTCTTTAGCTCCTGCTGAATATGTAGTTGACTATTTTGATGATACAGATAAGTTATTTTATTTATCACATGGTGTAGATATTAATTATTATACACCAACTAAAGCATTTTATTCTGTTAAAAATGAACCCGTAGTACATAAGCTATTGATGTGTGCTAACAATGGAGTTGCAGGGGATTATGGAGCAGACAGAAAGGGTTTTAGATATGGTATTGAAGCTGCTAAAATGTTAAACCTTCCTATTACTATAGTTGGTGCAGATGCTAATACTAAATTTTTTGAAATACACAAAGATTTATTACAATATGATAAATTGACTGTTATTGACACAAATCCAAATGAACAAGAAAAGTTAAAGATTTTTCAAGACCATACTATTTTCTTACATCCATCTAATCTTGAATATGGACATCCTAATTTGACTTTACTTGAGGCTGCTAGTGTTTGTATGCCTATGGTGGCTACATATAAAGGAAGTAAGGATATTGCAGGTTTAGTTAAAATAAATGAATTATCAACTAGTAATGTAATTGCAGGTATTCATGTTGTTATGAACGATTATGAAAGAATGATTGATAATATGGCTAAAGAGAGAGGTTCATATAGTTGGTTAAATGTATGTAAAAAGTTAGAAAAAAAATATAATGCAGTACAGCAATTTCAAAATTATGATTCAGATAGAATTAGAGAAAAATATGTTAATGTATATCAAAATATTTAATTTATGAGAGTAGAATCAGTAATAATATCAGATTTCTATAACAATGTTGATGAAGTTAGAGAATTTGCTCTTTCACAAGAATTTGGAGTCAAAGGTAACTTCCCTAGTTTTAGAACTAAACCATTTTTAAATGATAATATCAAAAAAGTTATAGAAGATACTATTCAACCATTATCAGGAAATATTACTTGGCTAGTAGATGAATATACGGGGGCTTTTCAATATACAACTGCTGAAAATAGGTCATGGTTACATGTAGATGGTACAGATTGGGCAGGAGTTTGCTATTTAACACCTGATGCTCCATTATCAGGAGGTACAGGTTTATTTAGGAAAAAAACAAAAGAAATATCTCATTTTTCTGCAGACTTTTATGATATGACACAATGGGAACTTGTAGATAGAATAGGAAACCTATATAATAGACTTATTTTATATAGAGGAGACTTATATCATACTTCTCTTGATTATTTTGGTAGAGATTTACAAACAGGAAGATTATTTCAAACATTCTTTTTTAACACAGAATTTTAATTATGATAACTTACAACATCCACCATGTAAATGGACTTTACTTTGAAATTACTGATGACGAAGGTAAAAATAGAGAATATGATATTATATTCTATGATAGGAAAGAGTCTAAGAACATATATGATACTAAATTAAAAGTAGGTTCATGGGCTAGATTAGATAGAAAATACCTCTCAGATGTGGCCGTAATGGTTAAATATGAAGGAAGAGTAATTAAGCAAATTAACTTTTTAGATGAGATTAAAGGTAAAAGAGTATTCATATCTTTTGAGAGCAAAGCTTTAGGAGACACTTTAGCTTGGATGCCTTACTGTGCTGAATTTGCCAAGTATTATCAATGTAAAGTAGTTGTATCAACTTTTAAAAATTTCCTTTTTGAGAATCAATACCCTGAATTAGAGTTTGTAGGTAGAGGAGAGGTTGTAAATAACATAGTTGCTATGTTTGAGTTAGGTTGGTATTGGGAGACTAACAAAGAACCTGTAAACCCTATATTGATTCCGTTACAGAAATCAGCAACTAATATACTTAATTTGCCCTATCAGGAATTGATACCTAATTTGGATTTTACCCCAAAAGAGAGGCCTTATGAGCAGAAATATGTTTGTATTTCAATACATTCTACTGCACAGCTTAAATATTGGTATTATTGGCAGGAATTAATAGATTGGCTAGTTTCAGAAGGATATAAAGTAATTGAAATTTCAAATCAAGATACTTTAGACTTAAATAATATAGACTTATTAAAAGATAGGTCGATGGAAAACACAATGAATGTAATTCATCATTCTGAGTTCTTTATTGGGCTTTCTAGCGGACTTGGATGGTTGTCATGGGCTATGCGTAAAAAGGTCTTTATGATAGCTAATTTTACCAATTCCGACCATGAGTTTAGCCACAATACTATTAGGATTACAAACGAGGCCGTTTGCCATGGATGTTGGCATAATCCATTGTTTAGATTTAATAAAGGGGATTGGAATTATTGCCCTGAGCATGAAGATACTCCTAGACAGTTTGAATGTCATAAATCAATAAGTGCTCAAAAAGTAATTGATTTAATAAAGCAAAATATATGAATTATAAACAAGGAGAAATAGTAACGATATTCCCAACATCTGTAATGCGAAATAAATTCCCTAGACCATTCAATTCTGATGAATTGGATTGTATTATGGATTACAGAAATAATGTTAGACAAAATACAGGTAATATTACTACAAATGACATGTATGTATTTGAAAATGATATTTTAAAAGATATAAAAGATTATTGTCAAAAATCTTTAGATGATTATTTTATAAAAGTTTATAAACCAATTAACCCTGAAAATGTAAATTTACAGATAACACAATCTTGGTTAAATTATACAGATAAAGGTCAATTTCATCATAAACATTATCATCACAATAGTTTAGTAAGTGGATGTATATATATTAATGCTAAAAAAGAGAATGACTTAATTACATTTTCAAAAAGAAATAATCCTCAAAATTGGCAAATACAATCACAACATGAAGATGAGCTAAATTGTAGTGATGTTAATTTTTTTATAGATACTTGTGATATTATTCTTTTCCCATCTAATTTAACTCACAGCGTTCCCCCTTCAAATACTGATTACACAAGGATTAGTATAGCTTTTAACTCATTCCCATCAGGAGATATTGGATTTGTAGATGGTAGGTTAAAAGGTATTAATTTTGTAAAATTAGATGTAAATAATCAAAAAGAAAATTATGGAAAGTAAAATTATACCTGTATTCCCAACAGCTATTTTAAATACTAACATTGGCAGAGATTTCAATGAAAAGGAAATATTATGTATTAAATCTTATCGTGAGAAGCATATCAACCCATTGGAAGATGATGATGATTTGAAGCAAGACCCTAATTCATTTATTAAAGAACCAAATGATTTATATGTTTTGGACCATGAAGATTTTTCTGATTTAAAAGATATTATTAATAAAGCTTTGCAAGATTATTTAATAAAGGTTTATAATCCAATAAATCCAAATGAAGTAAAAGTATGTATAACACATTCTTGGTTAAATTTTACAAATATTGGTCATTACCATAGACCTCATGTACATCATAATAGCTTTTTAAGTGGATGTATATACATTAAAGCCAAAAAGGAATTTGATAGTATTTTTTTTATAAAGTCTGATACTGAAGAAAATTGGCAAATACAACCAAAAGAACAAACAGAATATAATTCAAAAGAAAAAATTATTCCAATAGAAACGGGAGATTTAGTAATATTTCCTTCTAATTTAACACATGGTGTAGATACTATTCATAATGAAGATAGAATTAGTTTAGCTTTTAATACTTATCTAAAAGGTAAAATTGGCTTCATTGAAGGCCCACTATCAGGAATTAATTTTTTAAATATTGAATTAAACGAAAACCAAAAACAATTTAAACCTTTATAGTATGCAATACATGATACATTCATTATTTCCTACTCCTATTGTAAAAACTAATTTTAATAGAGAATTTACATTAGAAGAATTAGATATAGTCTTTTCAGAAAAAAAAGGCCATAGCGTTGGTAATAGTAGTTCAAATAATAGAAGGATTTTAGAAAACCCTGCTTTTATTGAAATTAAAAAATTTTCTCAAGATTGCTTAGATTTATGGGTTGATAAAATAATAGCACCTGCTTATGAAAATTCTGTAAAATTAAAAATTACGCAGTCATGGTTGAATTACACCGATAAAAAAGGACATCATCATTTACACTATCATCCAAATAGCGTTATAAGTGGCGTTATATATATACAAGCAACTGAATTTAAAGACCAAATTGAATTTCAAAATACAGATATAAACCCATGGCATGTTCATACAGAAAGAACAAATGCTTTTAATAGTAATTTATATCATGTACCTGTAAAAACAGGAGATGTTGTATTATTTCCATCTACTATTTATCATGGTGTACCTGAAGTACAAGGAGATAAAACTAGAATAAGTTTAGCTTTTAATTCTTTTTGGGTTGGAGGGATTGGATATTCCAATGATGAGACTAACTACTTAGAAATTAAAGATATATACTAGTTATTTATAATGTTCCCCACCTAACCATAACACTAAAGACTTTCTTACTCCTTTAGTAATAGGTGTAACCCTGTGCATCATATATGAAGGGAATACAACTGTAAGCCCTTTCATTTTCATTATTGATTCTGAATTTTCAGGATTTCCACCTTTAAAATATTGTAACTCCCCTCCTTCATACTCACTAGGGTCTGATAGTTGTACTACCATAGAAACTTTTCTTTTTGACATTGACCCATTTCCTATATCTTGATGCCATCCATAATGTCCTTCTTGAGTAGCATGGTATTCTGTATATTGAATATTATCTATAACTGAATATAAATCAAAATTCCAACTATTTTTATTAGCTTCAGATGCTAATTCCATTAGTTTAAAATATAACCAACCAAAACCATCATTTTTTGGAATCCATTTAACATTAGATGACCTTATTTCTTTATTAAATTTACCTTCTCCTGCAACAAGAGCTTCATGGTAAGGTAACTTTTCTACTAAACTAAAAACTTTATCTATTTCTTGTTGATTTAAACCGATTTGAAAATAGTAATAATTTACCATATCACATTCTGCGGTTTCAAAGATGGGTTGGATTTGCATGGTTATTTTTTAAATTTTATTTTTTATTTTTATGAGTATAAGTCCTCTTTTGCTTTTAATTTAATATCTAATTCTTGAAGGGCTTTTATTAGTACTCCTATACTTGAAGATATTATAATTCTGTCATGGGTAGTACCTGCAATTTCTTCAGGTGTGTCTTCTGCAATGAAACCATATTTAGTTTCTCCTTCCATTGTATCAATATCAAATTCATAACTAACAATTTTAGTTGCGTTAAGAATATTTAATGCTGATTTAGTAAAAGGTTGAATATCATATTTTAATTCTTCAGTTGATGTAGGAAAAAAGTTTGGAGAACCTATTCCTCCATTAGTACTTTTCCACTCATTTGGAGCTGTAATAAAATTAATACCACTATTGCTTCTAGCTCCTTGGCCATCATACGCTTGTGCTTGAGTTGCATAATATAATTGGTTCCAAAAACATTGATTAAATGTCATAGGAGAACCTTGATTCAAAGTTTGATTATTACTATTTGCGGGGCCTGTTGGACCTGTTGCACCTGTAGGGCCTGTAATAACTGCACCTGCGGCACCTTGACCACCTGCGGGACCTGTTGGACCTGCGGGACCTTGACCACCATTT
>Ga0208974_1000201_pt1 | contig 26222 bp, 49 predicted proteins | sample GreLakmeER15MSRF_FD_187699 | JGI IMG/M metagenome (GOLD analysis project Ga0208974, IMG submission 187699) | Freshwater lentic microbial communities from great Laurentian Lakes, MI, USA - Great Lakes metaG ER15MSRF (SPAdes) | ecosystem: Environmental > Aquatic > Freshwater > Lake | place: Great... | reverse complement strand
CATATACTTATCTACATATTCTCTTGGAATAATAGTTTCAAGACCATCAGTATTCTGCATTAAAGGAATAGAACCTGGAATCTCTTCACAAATCATCTCATACAACATAGTAAGACTTAGCTGACCATTAATAGTAATCTTCATAGTAAACTCTGGATCATATAAGAAGCTATTAGCATCATTACTTAGACCGTAAGTAGAGTTTAGTATAATCTTATATACATAGTTCTTAGGGTCTGCTTTAGGAATCTTCTTTCTTTCTTCAAAGAACCATTCATACAAATCATAAAATGCTTTCTGTGGAAGATGAGCAGGTGCCCATTTATTTCTAATAGCAAGATTAGGATAGAAGCTTGTAACATCTGAGGTCATAATAACCATATCATCTTCAGCTGTATAAACTTTACTAGCCCGTGCTCCATGGATACCACCTAGACCATAATCAGTTTGAAGACCCTTATATCTTACAGAATACTTAAAACCTCCTTTAGTTTCTCCTGTAAAGATTACTACTTCTTGAAACTTCTTTAGAAGATTTTGAAAGGGAGCTGTTTTAAATTCTATATAAGGTAGTATGATATTTTTAACTACAATCTTATCTCTTTTAGTTCTCATCTGTCTGAGATCATATTTCTTTATACCTGTTTTTTCACATAAGAAATGTAAAAACAATTCTTTAGAAATCCTTGGCTCAGAAGCAGAATATAAATCTATACCATATTCCTCTGTAAGTGTTCTTCTCAAATCAATATTGCTTTTACTAAGCATCATGATCTGTTTAGTAGACTTAACATCATTCCAACAGTATTTAATTATTTCTGGTATTTGATCTGCAGTAACTTCAGTAGTATGATGAATAGGCATATCCATTATGTTATGCCAATCCATAGTATACTGAATCCATTTTAATGAACTTCTCTTAGCTGGATTATCCCAATGGTTTAATTTAAATACATCTAGTTGTCTAATATGTAAATCCCGTGGAGAAAACTCAGAGAATTCACCTTGGTTTTGTCTATTAATAATATCTTGTGCTTTATTATACAGGAATCTAGCAATAGTATCACCATCTTGCTCTAAGAGTTGTTCCTTATTTCTTAATATGTGTTCAGTAATTTGGCTATCAAAACTTAAACCATTAAAACTTACATGCCATTCACCATAAGCAATATTCTTTTCTAGAAAAGTTACCAGTTCTAGAATATCATTTTTACTTTCATGTGCAACAAATACTTCTTGGTCTTCAGATTTTGTGTCTTCAAAACAGGCTATGAAACAATTAGCAAGAGTTTCATAATCCATGACATAGTTTGTCTTCATAGATTAGTTCAGTTAAGCTGTTCCCCCAATTAGTTAATAAAAAAGGGCCCCTAAAGGCCCTTATAATTTAAATACCTGTTACAGTGACCTCTGTTGGAGTTTCTTCTAAGAATTTTTTATACTTAAAAGTTTTTGCATTGATAGCCATAAGATTAATTATATCTTCCATAGCTTTTTTATCTTCAATATAAAACTCTTGAAAAGTATCTATTGTTTTTCTTTCTTCTCTAACAGTTCTACCATTAGGTCTTGCACCTTTTACAAGAAGAGGATCTCCATTATCATCTAATCTTGGAATCATATGTAAAGATGTTTTATTAATTTTAGAAATAACTACAAATACTTTTGTAGCAGGATCTAAAATACATTCTACATAAGGACATTCAAGAGTAACTGGAATTAGTCTAAATGTTTGGCTGTCTTGCCAGGTTGACTGGACAATAATCATTGAATTTTGGCTCATATTATATTGGTTTTTTTTATAAAGTTAATAAAATTAATCTAGAACTGATATATTTTCTAAATTTTCCACTGTAATTCTTAATTTTTCTTTTTCTAAATCAGGTTTACTGCATAATTCACCTACCTTTTCTATTAATTCAATAGAAACATCTAATAAATTAGCATAAGTTTTAAAGTGAGGTTTTGGAAATAAATAACTTTCTACATAGACATAATTTGCACTAACTCTATCAAAATAATTTAAAATTTTATTTTTAGTTGCACTACTCATCTTACTATATTGTCCATTAATAAAATATTCCCAATCATTTTTTAAATCAGAAAAATCAAAAGTATAAACACTAGTTGTATTATCTACTTTAATATAATCATGTAATCTTGTATGCTTTAATAATATGTTTTTTTCAAAAATTAAATACTCATTATCATTTGTTTTATGATAAAGCAAATTAATTTCATATCCTCGGGACTATATCCAGTATTCCAACTAACATAAGTGTCAGTAGGAATAATAACAGTACCTCTTTTAATATCTAAGAGCGGGTATAAGAATATCTTAGACTTTTGGAAATATTTCCTATAAATGCTAACTATTGCCATAATTCTACAATTTTACATTACCAATTGCTAGTTCATATGGTAGAGTAAAGTCTTTGTTCTCATAATGATATTTAATAATATCTATTATTTTATCAAAGTCTTTAAGCCATATTTCTAGACTTTCTTGTGATACTTGGAAAGGGTAAATCTGATTATACTTATCAACCACAATAAATGTTATCACTATATTCCAATCTTCAGCATCTTTCATTGGTTTAACATACTCTTCATAGACTAAGTGGTAATACATGCAAGCTTGAATCCAATACTTGTAATACTTAACCGTTTCTGGAAAGTCTAATAAACCTTTTCCTGTTGTTTTTAAGTCATTAATAAATATGGTTTTTGAATCTGTGTCTATAACTACATTGTCTAAGATTCCTTTATATCCAAATGGTAAGTTGTTTACATTATGTTTAAGTGGCAACTCATTAAACAATGTAATGTGGTCATCTAAAATTTCTTTATCTAAATATAGTAAAGCTCTTACATCTGGATTGCTCTTAAGCATTGCTACTGTTTCTATACAGTTAGCATAAATTATAGGATCAACTAAGGCTTTATTCTGTTTAGTTTTGAGAAACTCAAAATAATTTTTGTTTTGATCAGTAAGAATTTTATCAAGTCTTTGTTGATCAGTCTTTAAGGTTTGGTATAAGTTGCTGTTTAAGAGATCTGTGAGTATTTCCTTTTGGAATTCCTCCAAAAGTAGTGTATTATTTTCAATTAACAAGTAATTTTTAAAAATATTATCAATTAATATTCTATTACTATCTGTAGGAAACTTATCAGGCATTAATATAAATTCCTTTTCAAAGTTCTCAGGCTCTAAAAGTAAACAGTGTAAGACCCTACCTCCTACAAGGTGAGGGTCTATACTGTCTTCTCTCTGATTTAAAACATAGTGTGAATAAAAACTTCTAGGTGAAAATAGTAGCTTATTAATGCTACTATAGCTGAAGTAAAATTTATTCTTGTAAAATTGGTTTAGTTCTTCAGAACCAATCAATGTCTGTATCATTTGTGGTTGTTTGATGGTTATTTGATTCTTCTTGGTTATAAGTGGCCAAATCTTTTTCAGCTAATTCTTCTTCTTCAAGAGCTATTAACTCTGACTTGAGTTCTTTTCTCTCAATTCTAAGTAATGCAGCTTCTATGAGTTCATCTTCTAAAACTTCCTCTTCAACTTCTACAGGATCCGGTCGTGCAGCAACACTAACTTCTTCAGGATTTATTAAATTAATAGATGTTATGTTTAATTTGTCAAGATACTCTTGCTTAATAGTTACTTCTTTAACTTCAAATACTTCATCATAATGTATATTTCTAATAATATCATCACTATATTCCTGATATAATCTCTTAATCATATCTACAGTTAATAAACCTTTCTTCTTGTCTATTATTTGAACAATATCATCAGTATTTATATGACTGACATCTCTTGGTTGCCAATTAAAATAACTAAGCATAGACTTAAAATTTACATGATTCCTTGTATTGCTATTGTTTATCTTATATGCATTTTCAGATATTAACATTAACAAATATAATACACTATCTTCATACTTAGAGTTTGCCATAATTTCCATAGCAAGTACATGATTATCAGTGTCTGAACTGTCAAACATACTTTTAAGTTGCTGGAAAACTTCTTCATCTATTGTTGTAGAATCATCACCATTAATGTTATTTAATAATTCTGCTTCACTGTAAATAATTTTATCCTTAACTGTATTGTACATTTCACTATACTCAGGGTCTATAGTATAGATATAAGAACTAGTATAATCATTTCTAGAACCCTTAGCTAATATATTATATATGTCATTATAATCACCAAAAATATCAGTTTCTCCCGTGCTAGCAATAGCAGTTTCTAAATTCTGTATATAAAAGTCATCATTACATAATTCTTTAATTCTTTCTAATGCATAAGTAGAATTAACTTTATATGTCCATCTAGAACTAGTAATTTTTGCAATAGAGTTTCTACCTGCAAAAATTATATTTGCTTTAGCAGGATCTCTTACTACTCTAATTCCTAAACTTAATGCTAAATCTTTTAACTTAACTCTAGGAATATTAACTCCAGGTAATAAGTATATCATGTCTCCTTTTACAGGAACATATCCTTGTGAATTTACAATTGTATTAAGATCATCTGCACCTTCTAGAAGTTCTAGTTCAAAAGAACTAATTGATGTATCATCTGCAGAGTTGTCAAGTTTTATATTTATAAATTGTTTCATAATGTTGAAATATAAAGGTAGAAGGAGTATTACGTCCTCCTACCTTAGTTTTAATTAGTTTAGTGTTTTTTAAAGGGGTAACTGTTTTATGCTTGTTTTAGCTGATAGCCATCTTCACCACCTTGGTATTCTGCATTAGTTTAGCAAATTTAACTTTGTTTCCATTTACTATTTCTTTAATCATGTAATATCTAAGATCATTAGTAAATGCATCACATTCAGTAGTAAGCTTGGCTAATCTATCAGTAATATCTGCTGGAACTGGTCCTCTTTCAGAAAGAAGCAATGAATAGTTTATTAATCTTGTTGCAATTACGCTAGATATATCTGCTCTAAAGTCATCATCTTTACCAACTGCACTTGTCAAAGCTCCCATTACATATACTTCATCTTTAGTTAAGATGTCTTGCGGAGAAATTATTCTGTCTAGTTTATTATTAATAAACATAGTAAACATAGAACTAAAATCTGCTCCAACAGATCCTTCACCAATCATTTGAATTAGAGGCAGGTCAGCCTCAAACTTTTCTATGGAACTAATAGCATTGAAGAAAGTAGTAATAGCTCTTGGATTAACCTTTTGAGTCACAAGTTCAGGATTCATCAACATAAAGTTAATACATCTACCATCTATCCTTGCAGTCTCAGCCCACTTAGACCATACATTAACATCATACTTTAACTCAACAGAGATAAATCTAGTCTTCTGAGCAATATCCAAACTAGTAACATTATAGTCTCCATTATCTGGATTAGTAGTTAAGATAACATGCCAGTTCTTAGGTAATTTCCAAGAAACATATTCTTGTCTATCTAAGATCTCCATAGTTGCTTGCATAAATCTGTGATCAGCTCTAGTGTAGTCATCTAATACTAAGAATCCACCCTCACCTTTACCTTGAATCCATTCAGGTGCAGCATGAGACATTCTCTTAGCTCCAACTTTGTATCCTTTCTTCATAGCTGCATCTATCTGAAATTCATTAATCCATGTAGAATTACCTTCAGCATTAGTTATTTCAAATTCTTTTACAGGAAAACCTACTAGATCACCTAATTCTTCTAACTGAGATAAATTAAGCTTTACAACTTGCATATGCATTTCTTTTCCTAACTGCATAATAGCAGAAGTTTTACCAAGACCAGCATCACCCTCAATATTAATTGCTACAGGAACTTTACCTTCAGCTTGAATATGTTGGTTATTACCAACCATATGCTTTATAAAACTTTTTAATTCTTCTACATTTAATTGTACTTGATTCATACTTTTTATTTTTATAGTTCTAACTTAATTACCTTTCCTGGTAACTCATCATTCATTTCTGATCTTTCTGACAAAACCCAAAGAACATGTCCTTTTGGTTTTACACGTGTATAGCACTCTCCATCAGTAAAATATACTAGACTAGTATATTTCTTTTGGTTTTCATTATAATATTCTAAGACAGGATCAAATTCTGTTCCTCCTCTTCCTAATACATTTAATTCAAATTTACCATTGTAAGATTCAATAGATCTAATAGAAGTATCACATTGAATTATAGTAACATCTACTCCTGCTTTATAAATATGATTTATTTCACTCATAAACTCTTGTAGTTCAGAATCACTTACAGAACCTGAAGTATCTACACCTAACAACATATGTTGTTTCATCTTAAGTTTAAGACCAGGATTTTCAGGAAACTTTCTATTCTCCTTTCTTCTTATCTTTTTAGTAAATACTTTTGTACTAATTCCAGTAAACCTTCTCATATATCCTCTCCAATCAAATTTAGGTGCAACTATTTCTTCAATAGTAATTACTCCTTCTATTTCTCCCGGGATTCTTCCTCTCTTCTTAATGGTCTGTTCTTTAGCATCTGATAGAACTTTTTGTATTTGTTTATCAATTAGCTTTTTCTCAGCTTCACTAAGATCATCAAACTCTTCCCAGGTACCATGATCAGGGACATTCCCATTTTCTATATCATCTAGTAACTTATCCATAGGTTCATTACCACAAGTACCATTCTTATCCTTTTCTTGTTTAAGCTCTTGTAGTTTCTTATAATAGTATCTACAACCTGCTTTTTCATCAAGATCAAGATCTTCATAATCTTCTATCATGATACCACCTTTAGGTAACCAATCAGTATCAATATATTGATTGATTTCCATATCCATAGCCACATTAGCTAGTTTTTTATCACTAAATGAACCAAAACTTGTTAGGTGACCAAAAGCTATATGCAACAATTCATGTTTTAACAATCCAAGTTGATGTTCTTCACTTAGACTTGTCCAAAACTCTTCATTTATTGCTAACTGGTAATTAATACCATTCTTACTTACTCCTGCTGTGGGTAAATCTTTTCTCCATGTTTTGTTCAACATAATTAAAAAGAACCCATAATAGGGCTCTATTAACATTAATTCTTTTGCTATCTTACTAAGACTAAGTGCTTTGTCCATTATTCTTTTATTTTAATTTGTATATCAAGTTTATCTGTTGGATATCCCATTCCATACAAATGATTAGAAAAATCATTAGTAAATAACTCTAGATATAGTTCTACTGATTCTTTACTACATTTATTGTTTACTAACTCATTAAATACTTTAGAGGAAGGTAGTCTATAGTCTGAACTTTTAAAAGGTAAAACATTTTTTATATATTTAAAACCTTTTTTACAATTTTCTTTCCATACTTCTGCTGGTGTTCTACCAAATTGATATAATACCAATAGCTCACCCAAATGTTCTTTCTTACTAAAGTTATTAAGACATGATAAAGCTATTATAGAATTTTCTTTATCTTTAGAGAGTAACATGTTTAATATATTCCTTGTTTCTTCTTTGTTAAAATTCATAATTTTGATATTACTAAATAATTTGCATATGCATCTTCATATGTTTTGGCCCATATTCTATAGCCATCAATAACAAATAGTTGTTTTTCCATTAGTCTTCAATTTTTAAGGTTTTTATCATCCACTCTGTAGGTTTATTTATATTATCCACCCATTCTTTTGCACTTGGAATATATCCATTGCAGTCTTCCTTTACATGTTGTTCTCCAACATATCTTGTATATACTGTTTTACCATCTGAATTTATAAATGAGTTACCAAATACTTTTTCACATTCAAATATACCTTCACTATGGTGTCTAAACATTCTATGCTTACTGTGTCCTATCCAAGCTTTGGTTTCATCAAACCAATCATGAATAGGTTGGTAATCAGATAACTGACCACCCCATTTTTTAACTGATGATTTGCAATGTTGCATTGGATGTGCCATTAGTTTAAGCTTTGATTAATTAAATTACCATTATGGGTATACTCTTCAGTATTACTAATATAAATATTATTATTAATTGTATAGTTACCAGAAGGAATACTAATAAGTACTGTTCCATAACCACCTTCATTATTCCACCAATCTTCTATTTCATCCAAGAGTTTTGAAGTAGCAAAGTCTTCTATATCTGAATAGAAAGATGTGCTAAGATCTCTTAAATTAAGAACATTTTCACTATAAGGATCTAAATCATCTAAGTCTTGAAGACTTGTTACTTCTTCTGTTGTATATATAATTTCATCAATTGCACCTGAATCTCCTCCACCTGAGTAAAGTATTTTAATTCCGGTCACACCAAGGTCAGCCAACTGTAATAGAAGGCCTGTCATATCATTTTCTGTCATAATTATTGTTTTTTAAATGGACCATAGAAACGGCCCAAGATATTACCATTTAAGAAATCATCCCTTTCTAATACTTCTCTGGTAAACTGAAACTTAACTTCAAAATAAGTAAGTTCTGTTTTAGAGAAGCATATGCGGACCATATATCTTCTTATTTCAATTCCAGCTTTGTGAGCTTCTTGTAAAGTTTTATTACTGCTATAGTAGTTTTCATAGCTTTCTTTCTTGACAACAGTATATTTTTTGGTTCTTTTATCAGTTACTTGAGCTAAAGCTCTTTTACCAAATCTTTTCTTTACAGTAGAGTAAAAGTTTTTCTTTCCAATATACTTAACAAGTTTACCATCAATAGTAGCTTGCATTTCATATACAAACCCTTCTGCATTTTCAGGTATCATTGAATTATTAAACTTTTCTCCATGATATAGCCAACTCATAATAGTACATTTCTTAATAAAGGTAGTAATTCTTTTCTTACAGTTTCAATTCCATGAACTTTAATAGAATCAGATAAATCCTTTTCCATGTTTAAAACTACATAATTAAAACCATATTTAGATTTATATCTTTCAGCTGACTTAATTCCTGGTTCATCATTATCAAATAGTAGACAAACATCTTGATACTTAGTAGATAAACTATTCATAATATTTTCCGGAATCATAGTATTCTCACTGTCTGGTGCAATAGCTTCAGAATTAATAAACTTTAACTTATTATAAGCCATCAAATCTTTAAGAGATGACGTAATAACAAGAAATGGTTTATCATATGTAAGCTGTTCAGAACCTTGAATGTAATCTCTTACTTTAATGAACTTACTGTCCTTTACTTTAGGTTGATATATTTTATAAAGAGAACCATCTTCTTTAAAGTAACCATAGATATAATTACCTTTGATAGTTATACTAGACAAAACTTCATTATCATCTGTCTTTTGCATAATATAATATTCTAATGGACTAACATTATATTTCTCTAATAATTTAGAACCAATCTTATATCCCATCCAATATTTTTGGTCAAGAGTGTTCCAGTGTCTAATTTCAAAATCAGTAACTTTATATCTGCTTTGTTGCTTATAAGATTTTATAGGATTAAAACCATTGTTTAAAACATATTGGTTATAATCTTCTATTATCTTAAAATATGCATGTCCCCTAGTAGATAGATTAAAAAGATTTTGCACAAGACTTAAGGTATCACCTCCATTACCGGAAGAAAAGTCTTTAAACTTATAGATATTATTTTTATCCATGTAGATACACATAGAAGGAGTTTTCTCACGTAAATTAAACACAGATTTTATTTTAAGGTCTTGACCTGTAAGTTTCTCTGTTAAATTAAGATAGTGTTCAAATATCCATTCTCTTGGCACATCTGCCAAATCATAAATTAAATTCTTTGTTGAAATCATAATCATTTAATTTAAAAATATAAGGGAGTCAGAATAACTCCCTTATACAAGAAATGTTAATCTAAACTAAAATCAGAAGAACCTTTACTTGGAGTTGTGAAATCATCTTCATCATCACCAAAGTTTTTTACTTCCTTAACTTCTACCTTTTTAAGATGTTTTGCTTCATTATAAACCATAACATTTTCTCCATAAGCATATGTTTTATTTTCTGCTTTTGGTAACCACATATCATAATTTATATAACCAGACTTATTTATATACTCTTTACCTGCAATACAGAATTCTATTGGTATACCTTTATAAGGAGCCTTATCATTAAAGTTTTTTACAAAATCTTCAATAGTATTAAACTTATTATCTTGTTCTACAAACCATTCATAAAATTCTAAATTTTTAGACATGTTACTTAAGAAAATCATAATAGATCTATCTCTTTGAATTTTAATACCTGATTTAGTTTCTCCATCTGCAAAAGCATATTGGCTAGCCTTAACTCTACCAATTTGACCTTTGTGATGACCTTTACTTTCATCATCTTTATCAATCATAAATCCTTCAAAACCTTCAATAGGTTCTGTTTCTACATTTAGTATTAAATGCTTTGCACCATCAATAAATTGAAAGTCTTCCAAATGCATACTGTTAATAGTTAATGTGTGATTTCCTGGGCCAATTGTTTTTGGCATCCCTGAACCTGTTCCAGTTCCTAAATCTGTTGTACTTAATCCCATTTTGTTTTTGTTTTTAATTATTATTATTTATATACTTTATCCCAATGAATTATTAATTCACCTTTATCATTCATTTCAGAAATTACTATCTCTTCATTTCTTAAGTGTTCAGGTCTTGCTCCACAAGTCACTTCTCCAATAGTCTTAAAACTTAGAATAGTTTGATTACCTTTTCTAAACATATAACCTATTGCATCAGCATTTGCACAAATCAAAGACTTTATTTTACCTGTTAAATCTATATTAGCAGCCATTACCATTTCACCCTTATCATCTACCTGTTTGTCTTTAATATGACCTGATAAAATAATATGGGGTGCTAAAGTATCAATAAAATCTAAAACCTGAAAGAAAGCTTGCCTTAAATATAAATATCCGGCACCATTTGGTAAAGACAATACATTATCTCCATCATAGTTTTTACCCATAGATGTTTGTTTGTATAGCTTAATAGCCAAAGGCATAACCATATCTTCTAATGCAGTTACTGTATCTATAGTAACATAAGTATAAGGTTTACCTGCTTCTTTGATAGCTTTACCTGCATCTAGTAATTCTTGTAAAGAACTAATTTTTACTTTTAAAGCATCTACATAATCAGCACCATTTTCTAAATCTAAAATAAGATTATTTTCTAGTCCTGCAAATGCTGAAGTTTTACCAGTTTTAGGTTTTGAATAGATAATTAATCTTTTAGGATTAACTCTATCAGCCTTGATCTTTTTTGTTGGAAGTACTATAGCCATCTTATTTAAGTATTTGTGCTAGTTTTTGAAAATCTGCAGCTATTCTTAAAAGAATGTCTGAAGCTGTTTCTGAAGTTAATTCAGTTTCTTTCTTTAAGAATACATCTTCAAAATCAGGAAATATAGATAAGGTATTTTGTTCTTTAGGTGCTAATTCTGCAGTAATTTCTGCATCAAGTTTTCTCTTTTCCCATAAATTATAGGTAATTTGAGAACCATCTTTTAAAATTGCAACTAATTCTGATGCTGGAATAATATAAGCAACATAACCTGTTCCTGATTTACCTAATCCTTCTTTAGTTTCATATTCTTCTGCAAAATAAGGATTATAAGTATATTTAAATAGTTGTCTATCTGCATTAGCAGGAACCATATCTATTTCCTTATTATCATTATCTCTTACAATATCAATCATTTCAATAAAGATGTCTACACCTTTATTTAATTCTCCTTCAAAAAGTTGTACTTGTTTACCAAATTTTCCTTTTTGAAAGAAAGCTGTTTTAATAACAAATGCTGGATCTGCTAGTTTTAGTTGTTTAAACCTTTCCATATGGAAAGCATAAAATTCATTTTCTTTTTCTTTTCTGTTCATATATTTATATTAATTGTTTATGCTTTGTGGTGGAAAATCTATCTCCACTATTCTTATGGTAGTTCTATCAAGCTTACAAAAGAATAAACCTGTTAAGCCATTTCTAGATTTAAGAAAGTGAAAAGCTAAAAGCTCTTCATCATTTACTATATATCTTTCAGGACCATAAAATCTTATTTTTCTTGAAAATGGTTTGTTAATACCTATTACAACATCTGCATGTTGAAGTAAAGCATCAGCACCAAATAAATCAGAATCTAAAACATAATTACCATACTGGCCATCTTTAGCTCTGTCAGGATGATCAATATTTCTATTGAGCTGACTTAGAACTATAAAAGCTATAGGATATTTCTTTTTCATCTTTGTAAGAGCTTCTCCTAATGCATAAAGCATTTCAAACTTATCTTTTTCTTGTTTTGCAACTCTAAATAAAGATGAGTGATCTATAGTAATTAAAGTATTTAGGTAATCATATGTTGGATTATCATTTTGATCAACACCTTTTTGAACTTTGTGTTGTTCCATATAAGCATGTATAGTTGCACACATTTCATCTACAGTACAGGGATCATATATTACATCAATCACATCTGTATGTTCTGTTTTTTCATATACTTCTACACATTTTTGAAAAATAGTTTTGTCAACTAATTTTCCTTTACTCATTAAAGTATTGTAATCAGATCCTGTATTCATAGATAGTTTTCTAATACCATTGGTTTCATCAACCATTTCAAATTGAAACTTTAATACTCTGAAGGTTTGGTCTGTGTTTTCTGTTATAACATCATTAACCAATTGCTCCATAAATAAAGTTTTACCAACTCCTGGTCTAGCTCCAACTACAGTAATAGTTTTCCATTCAAGACCATCACAAAAAGCATCATTAAATCTAGTCCAAGAAGTTTTTAAGGATTTTAAATCTCCTTGTCTTCTAGCTTTGATTTTTAGAATAGCTTTTCTTAAAGAGTCTCTTTCACTAACAGGCTTATATGCCCTAGCTCCATTATACAGATTTTCCATAACAATTAATTAAAAATGTCTATTGTTTTTTCTTTTGAAATATTATATAGGAAATGAAGTATGGTGATCATACCTTCAATTACTAAGTATTCCCAAACTGATATTGGGAATATAAATTTGTGGATAACCACATATGCAAACAAACTACTAAAAACTGCAATGAGTAGTAAAACCCCCCTTGACTTCCAATTCATAACCTTCTCTCTTTAATAAATACTACTTCATCATCTAATACATTATCAATCATATTACAGTAATCAGCTAACTCAGAATCACATGTTTTATCAATATTTTGTTTCCTTATGAAATACTGAGAAGTTCTCATGTATTCATAGTTCTTTAAGCTGTAATCATATATATATTTTTTTGTTGCTTTAAAAATCATATCCCAATCATATTCATAGTTTTCAAAGAACCATCTAAAAGAATTTTCTAGGTTTTTAGGATTTACTCTTGCATATTTTCCACTAGATAATTTTCTATTAGGAAATATCTCAACATAAGTTTTTATGTTGTTAGTAAAGTTGTCACCCAGTAAATCTTTAGTTGTTTTCTTTTTGGCTTTTTTAAAATAACCATCTATTTCAACTGTAAATATAATACTTTTACTTGTTAATTGCAAATTTTCTTCCAACCAACCTTCTTGTTTTAATTTTGTTACCTCTAAACTACTATTAACATATTTATTTGGTTTTACATTATTATATATACAATATAAAACATAGAAACTATTAGGTGTTAATTCTTTTTCTATAAGTTTATTAAATATTTCTTCCATGTTTACCAAATTATATCAATATTGTGATATTGCTTTACTAATAATTGTGTTTTTAAAAATACATTATTAGAGTCCCAATGTTTTTGTTTTGTATATGCTGCACTAGCAGGATGACTTACAAAAAGTTTGTGATTATTATCTCCGGTAAGATCTGCCCATTCCTGAGCTTTTTTACCCATGTAAATATACACAATATTTTCTTTATTATGTGTTAAATAATCAAGTAAATATGCTGTAAAATCTTTCCAAATATCATAATGACTACCAATTTTACCTACTTCAACTGTTAGAGATGTATTAAGCATTAAAATACCTTGTTTTGACCATCTTTTTAGATCTACATCAGTGGAAACAAGATTATCTCCATAAACAGTTCTGTTTACTTCTCCTAAAACATATCTTAAACTAGGTTGTAAAGCATTAGTATTACTACAGCTAAATGATATTCCATCAGCTACTCCTAATTGAGGATAAGGATCTTGTCCTATTATTACTATGTTTAATTTATCTAAGGGGCATTCTTCAAATGCTCTAAATACCTGTTTTAAAGGTGGAGTAAAATTTTTATCTTGACTAGATAATTCATACAATTGATTAAGTACTTTATCAAATTCTCCACTAAATATAAATGGTTTAAGTTTTTGTCCCCAACCTGATGGTTCAAGTTTATCAAACATTTTTTGTTTAATTTCTTCTATGTTTAATTTTTCTTTCATATATTTGTTAAAATTTAAATGTTATGGCTCTTACAGTTACAGAAATGAAGGATGATGCACTTTTAGAAATAAAAGTAAATAAATCATACTATTTTATGGTTAAAGCAACTGCTTTTTATTTATTTAATCATATTCCAGAAGGTGATAAAGAACTTTTATTAAAAGAAGTTACTGAAAAAAAATATGAAGATCTTAATGAATGGCAAAGATCTTTTTATACTTTAACATTATTGCTTGCAGAAATTGAAAAACAAGCAAAAGAAACTAATTCTTATACTGATAAAGTAATATTACAAGAAGGAGATGAAGGTTATACACCTTCTACCCAAGATTAATATTATATAATTCTCCTATTGCTATACAAGCTTGAATAGCTAGTAATAGTTCATCTTTACTACAATCTGCAAAAGATTTAAAAAATATTGCTCCACCACCATCATAAGCTAAACCAGATTTTTGTTTAACTAATACTTTCATTTCATCAAAAGTATATCCTGATTCAAGAGCCAATTCTCTAATGCAGGCATGTATTTTTGCTAGTTGTGCTACACTTTTATCACTAGAAGTAAGCCCTATAAACATCTCTACTTCCTGACCTTCTGGAAGTTTATCTAGAAATAATTTATAATTTAATTTTGATTTATCATTAGGATAAACTAACTTTCCACCCTGTTTAACTAATTTTACTGTAAACATATTGATTATTTTTTGTATATTAATGTATATGACAAAAGCCATAGATAAAAAAAATGCTCTTAAAAAAAACACAGAAATTGTGTTTGAGTACTTAGAAAAATTCCCAAATGCTCCATCTAAAACCTTAGCTAGAAAAATTTATGCAGAAAATACTGCATTCTTTGATTCTTTTGATATACCATATTCTAGAATAAGATATTACAGAGGACAGTTAGGTAAAAGACATAGAGATTCAATGAATAATAACTCAAATAATAAATTCATAAAAGAACTAAAGATTAAAGTTATGCATAATAAACTTACTTTACCAGAATCACATACAAAAACAAGAAATAAATTTACTTTTCCTTCAGGATGTATGAGATTAGGTGTGTTTGGAGATGTCCATATACCATTTCATGATAATACAGCCCTAGAAACTATGTTTACTAAGTTTGAAGAAGAAAATGTAGACTCTATATTTATTAATGGAGACTTATTAGACTTCTATCAGCTATCATTCCATGAGAAAGATCCAAGAGTAGTACATTTTAAAGATGAGATAGAGGCAGGAAAAGAATTCCTAGCTTACATCAGGGATAGGTTCCCTGATATTCCCATCTATTATATTACAGGAAACCATGAGAATAGATTTGAAAGATACCTTAGAATTAAGGCATCAGAGCTATTAGACATGGATGAGTTCAAACTAGATGTTATTCTTCAAGTAGCTGCATATAAAATAGAGTTTATTCCTTTTAGAAGCAAAGTAGTATTTGGTGACTACACTATAGAACATGGTGATAAAATACCTGGTGCTGGTGGTGTAGTACCTGCTAGAACACTTCTAATGAGACTTAAGTCTAATTCCATAGTAAATCACTTCCATAAGTCTAGTGAAAGCTCACAAAGAGTTTATGGTCCTGGAGAACCAACTAGTATCAAAGGATATAGTTTAGGATGTATGTGTGACCTTGCTCCTGAATACATGGAAATCAATGAATGGAACCATGGATTTGCTATAATGAAAAGAATTAAAGATAAAGTTTCAGTGACTAATTACAAAATAGAAGGTAATACTATATTATAATGTTTCTACCAGTAGAATTTAAAGATAAAGATGGTTCATATTATGAGCAACTTAATGTTACTCACATTACTAGAACATCATTTATAAATAGAATGAATCCTGATGCAGGATCTAAAATTCATATGAGAACAGGTGAGGTATTAACCACATCTGTTCCATATGATATATTATCTACAGCTATTGATGAATGCTGGAAATCAGCTGCATCAATGATTATGTTTAGTATTCTAGCAGAAAAAGCTAAAATCTTATCTGTTAAGGATTTAGATTCTGAAGATCTTGAGCCATCTGCTTCAACAGAATAATACTTTCTTTATTTATACTTTTTACTGTTGGCCATTCATAATTACGAACTTCCCAAGTATGAGTAGTACTATGATCACTATCTGTAGAATCTAGATTTAAACCTTCCATTAAATCTAAAGAATAATAATAATAATCATATCCATTGTTGCTTTCTTCATCTGTGACTGTGATTTTATTAAAACCAAGGTCAATTAAGTCTTGTTCTGTCATCAATTAAAGTTTTAGTTATTTCTTTTGCAATATGCTTTGTACATTTAAATCTATTCTGAATGTACTGAGCTAGTAATCTAGGAAAGTCACTTTCTGGAAATAATTTAATATATTTCTCCATTTCAAGTTCCATTACACTAGTAATAAAAGTTTTTTGAATTTTACTCATATCATCTAGCTTTCATAGTTTGTGTAAATACTTCATGATTTAGTATTTCTGAAGGATATGTTTCAGCTATTTGTAAATATTCTTTTTTAGCTTTATCATATATACCATGCTCTGTTATTCTTAATTGTCTAAGACTCATGATAGCTAAAGTTACTATATTCATGTTATCTTCATCTTTAGATTCCATCATACTAACTAAATTTTGAATTTCAGAATCATTAATATAATCAAATCTTTTAACTAACTGCAATTCAGCCATATATATAAATGGTTTCCAGTCTCCTTTTTTTGTACCATCATGATACATCCACCAGAGATAGTTTAAGTTACTATCTCCTACTTCTGTAATCCTATGATGCTCCTCTACAATTTCTTTTGTTAGAGTTTTCATTTCTTTTGTCATTCTTCTAAGTTTAAATTGTAATCATTTAAAATATCTCTTATAAATTCCCGAACCTTATCAGCCATATCTTGTTCTTCTGGTGTAGCTTTTGTATTATCAATGACACCATACTTTGTAGCACTCCTTAACTTTTGGTCAAGATCCCACATAGCAAGCTTCCATTTATATCCATCTAATGCTAATCTAGCATCATTACCTTCTTCTTCAGAGTTAAACTCCAGTATTATCTTCCCCATTTGTTATATCTTTTAGTTGATTCCATATACCTTCTGCTTTTTCACCCCAGTACATATCACAAATAAACTTGTCATCTTCTATTTTACCAGGTATTTCCATAAAGTAACTTTGCCATAATTCATTCTTAGGTGCTGTAAATCTGTAACACTTTTCTTTTACAGGACAATCTGTGCCTGGACATACTGTTATATCACTCATTGTTCTTGTTGTTTAGTTAATCCATCCTTCCACCCTTGCATATATTCTGCGTGCATTTGCTCCTTCTCCATTTCTTTGGCATGATTAAATGCTATTTCCCACTCATAATCATCAAATGGTTGTCCTTTCTGACCTTGACGTATTTTTTCAAGCCATTCTACTGCTGTTTCTTTCATATAAAAAAAGGTCTAATTGTTAATATTCCTACTATAAATCCAATGCTAAATGCTAATGCAATAATTGCTCTTCCCTTGAATGTCTTAACTTCAATAGTATAGTGGTTCATTGGTAAGCATAAAAAAGGGTTAATTCCTGCCATCATAACCATACCCATCCAGTGCTCATCCATTAGAAATCTAAAACCTGCAATACTATTTGCTTCTAAAACTATTGCGGAAAAAAATACAATTAATAATTTCCACCATTTTACTTCTTTCATGTTATTTTTAGTTAATTGTGGTGATTAATACTTAATTTTCATACTTTGCGCTCATTTTACTTAATTTGCACTCAGTTTTATCATTTTTATTTAAGATATGGGGTAATTTTTACCACTTATCCTTTATCAAAATGTCACATATATTAGCTAGAATTGTGACAAAAAGGTATAAATAGCTAATATATTAGTCACATTTTATTTTTTCTTTGTTCTTTATAATCTATAATAAATCCTATTGCCACAATGATATTCATACCAAAGGACATTAATATCTCATGAATATCAGCATATACATTCATTGATAAATGTATATGACCAACCATCCAAAAAGGTATGGATAAGTTTTGGCTTACCCATACCAATAGATATTTTATAAAGTGTTTCAAGGAGCAACTACATAGTTGTATGCAGATGTGCTTCCAGACATTTTAAATTCATATATTTCTGAATCACATGTAGTATCATTGATTCTTATTTTTATTGATGAAGCACTTTTAAAGCTAGTTAGTATTTCATGTGCTGCTAAGTTATCTATAAAAAATACTGTTGTATTATCTTCAGAAGTATAGCAATCTAATAGATTATATTTTTCATAAGTCCCGTTAACTAAAAAAGACATGTCTACACTAACATTGTCATCACATATGTACACACCACCAATATAGAAAGATATTTCATTATTATAATTCTCAAGCTTTAACCATTGATTTTGAGCAACATCAGTATATGCAATCTTATATGGAGCATCAAAGCCATTATTAATTGTTTTGCTTACCCATTGTGCACTTGCTGTATAGCTTAGTGCTAATCCTATTACTAATAATAAAGTTTTCATAATTTTTAATTTTTATTTGGTTTATACTTAGGCCTATTCTTCTGAATCACCTTTTTCTTTTAGTTCTTTTAAGAACTGTTCTTCTGCATGTTGATCTGCTAGATCTTTAAGGTACATGTACTGTTCTAATGTTAGAAATTCTAAATCTTTTTCTAACATTTCCATATATAATTCTTTTACTCTTCCCATAATTAATAATATTTTAAAAGTATCTGTTGTTTAATTTTTTCTAACTCTTCTAATGAACTACATTCTAAAACTACTTCTTTTAGTGTTTTGTAAAAATTTATATGTACAAATTCTTCTTTTAATTCTTTAATATTATTTAAATAAAAAGAATCACCATTATTAGTCCACAGTTTATGATTTTTAATACCATTCATTACAGTAGTATGCTTTAATCCAAATACTCTACTTATTGAAGAAACACTCATACCATCATTTTTAAGTATATTAAATAAAAAGTATCTCTTATCTAATTGATATCTATATCTAGACTTTTCTTTTAGATCATATTTATCAATGAACTTTTGGACTAACTCCAAGTTACTCATACATTATAGTTTTTAAATTAATTCTAAGTCAGCTTCTCTAACTGTGACTTCTTCTTCTTCTTTCATATTAGCTAAAAGATCTAAAGGTAAGAATCTTGCAGCATCATATAATTCATAAGGAAAAGATTGAGATGAGAGTTGTACTTCTTTAAGAAGAACTCCATACTTATTTTTTTCAAGACCCATTCTAACTATTCTAGTAATAGTATATGTAGTGCCTTCAGTTATCCATTCTGAATCTGGTATTTTTTTTGGTTTATTTGAACTATCAATGCATACTGCCTTCATAAGATTCTATCATTACTTTAATGTCCAAAGATATTAAAGTTTGTGTTAATTCAAACATTTCATCCCAATTCCCACTCTTAATACTGCATTGACCATTGGTATGTGCAATTAATGCACATTGTTCTGCTTGTATAGGTTCATAAGTACAAAACCTCATTAAGCAAGCCATAATGTACGGGAAATCATGCACATCATCATTATACATAACTACTTTATATTGTCCTGGTATTTCCATAATATAATATAATCAATTATAAGCTAATATTATAGTTTTTCCAAAGTATTTTACTTTGATCAAAACCTTCTAATGCTTCTTTACACCATTTCTCATCAACTGTCCCTATGTAACATAGTATATGTACAACAGCTTTATCATCTGGATTTAATCTAAGTAATCTTCCAATTCTCTGACTAGCTTTTCTTTCATTACCATATGCATGCATAATAATACCTTGTTTAAGATTAGCAATATTAACTCCTTCATTTAACTGCATAACAGTAGAAAGTTTATCAATAGTATCTTCTTTAAACATTTCCAGATTTTCTTCAGATTTAGGATTATTACTATGATAACTGTGAGTACACAATCTATCAGCTTGATCTTGAGTATTAGCAAATACAATACACTTAGTATTAATACTGTTCATTAGTATTTTAGTATATTTTTCTTTGCTAGTATATTCCATCATGGCTTTCATTCTCATTACTCTAAGAATATGTGCAGGACCTGAACCTATATCAATTCTATTACTCCAATAATTATAATTTAATTGCTCAGAGGTAATAAAACTTTTAGTTTTCATATCTACAGCATAATTCTTTGCAGTATTAAGTTCTAATTCATGTACTATGATCTGGTAATCATTAAGTATTCCATTCTCTATAGCATCATCTGCTTTAAAAGTATATACTACAGGACAAAACTCCTGTACTAGTTTACCTTTTTCAGAATCTTTATATTTTGGTGGAGTACCAGTAAGACCAAGTATCTTTCCTTTGTACAGTTGCAAAAATCCTCTATGACTATCTAATAAACTATGAGCTTCATCTAAATACACAGCATCAAAGTCAGCAGGGTTATGTTTATTTAAACTTAAATAAGTTGTAAATGTAATCCTGCTTAATTGTTCTTGCATGTTAAAAGTTTCTGCATCATCTTTCCAAGATTGGAAGATAGATTTTTTAGGTGCAACTACTAATGTCCTCATAAGAGGTGTAGTATTAAGTTCCATATGTTTTAGGCCAACAAGGGTCTTACCGACCCCTGTGCCTAATACTACAGAACATTTTTGATTACCTTCAGTAGCTTTTAATGCTGCTGCTTGTATTTCTTCTCTGTTCATTTACTTATTATTTTAATAAATTTTTCTGTTTGTTTACATTGCGGAAACTTTACACAACCATAGAAAAATCTATTAGTGTGTTTATTAGTTCTAACAATCATAGGTATTAAACATTTTGAACAGTTAGGAGTAATAAAAACTATTTCATCTGGAGTTTTTTTTCTAATAATAATACTATTAGTTAAATTTGCCATTTTTTGTTCAGTTTCTTTTTTTACTGCAGCTTCATTTTCATAAAACTTTTTTTCAATCTCCTTATCTGTTATTAAAAAATGTTTACATGCTTTACAAGTAACTTGTCTTAAATCAAAAGTTTCTTTAACATGTAAATGATTACAAGAAACTCCTATTGCATGGATAATTGGTTTCATACATATTATTTTAAGTGTCCTAACACTCTTGCCTCTGCAGGGTGTTCGTGCAAATGTTTGTGACATGCTCTACAAGCTGCTTTCCATGTACTTTGTACTAAATAGAATGCATCTCTGTTAGCTCCTGCAAAAGTGTGGTGCACATCTGATGCACCATTACTACAACAAGAATAATTAAGCTCACACATAGAGTGATCAGAAAGAAACCTTTCTCTTAACTTAAGATACTCAGCATCTTTCTTTTTTCTTTTAGAAGAAACCAGAGGGATTTTATAATCAGTTGGTTTCTGTATATTATCTTTATTCTTGGGATTTTGGCAACTCCAACAATATTTACAATACTTGAATCCCTCATGGTTCTTCCATATAACAGTCATCTTCTGACAACCATCACATTCTTTAAGCTTTGTTTGCATTCTTTAGTCTTGGTAATTGGTTTTGAGGTATCTCTAAACTTAAAAAGTTTTTAGGAAGAATACCTTCTATCATAAAGATACTAATAATCTGCTCTTTAGAGATATTTAAATCTTTAAAAGTTAGAATATTTTTAAATTTATCATCAGTTTTAGTCTCAGATAATAAAAACTGAGTAATTGGACTATTTGGAAACAAAGTTTTAAATAGAAAATTAGTATAACTAATAGTAGCTGTTTGTTTAAAAGTATTTAAAACAATTTGAGCTCTCTTGTATACATTTATTATTCTTTGTTTCTTTTTACTACACATAGTAACTAGTTCTTCTTCTGTTAATGAATTTAGACCATACAAAGCTCTTTTATAAAGATAATTTTGATAGTGGTTATATCCATCTTGCTCATATTTTATATGATTTTTATCTGCATTAAGCTGATATTCTTTTATATTTTGTTTTAACTTTTCCATAATATACATTTTTAAAATAATAAATAATAAATAAGGGCCATTTCTGACCCTTATTTTTGTGCAATCTTTAATTAATATTAAATAATATCAAAGTCTGAATTAGGTTTAACTGCAAAACCTTTGCTTGCTTGTAAATCATATGCATTTTTTAACTCCTCAACATTATCATGTTCAATTGTAATATCAACAGAACTAGCACTTGCTGAATAATAAGTTTTCCTATAAATAGGTTCTCCACCTACACGGCAAACAATTCCTGTTTCACCTGCAATTTTTAAATCTCTTTCAGGAGTTTTTTTATTAAATGGAGTCATTGCTTCTTTAACAATTATATTACCTGGTAAAATTTGACCAGCATAAAAATTTGAAGCTTGTAATAAAGTTATAGGACCATGTATTAAAGAAGAAAAAGACCTTCTTCTTAAAAATCCATTCTCATCAATTTGAGTCCTTGTTTGTTGTAATCTTACAAAACCATATTCTGGATTATTTGTAGATTGATTAATTACTGAATTTGTTGTAGCATCAGCTACTACTGTTACATTTGAGTTCATAACTTGGTTGTTAAATAATAAATAAATTGATTTGTGAGTGGAATACTATACTATAGTTACTCAAACTAATAGTAAGTAATAAATATTCCTATTGCAATAAGAATACTATATATCTGTGGGATCCTCTAAATTAATAATATCATCTAATGAAATATCATCAAATGTATCATTCTCTTCATTCTCATCATTAGGTAAATATGAGAAATCAAACTCTTTGTATGTGGTATTTTCTACTGCTGATCCTGTAAATGGATCTACAATATGTACTCCATGATCTATGCTCATTAAAAACTGTATATCTTGGTCAGTCATCTCTAGAAATTGCTCTATAGAGAGATAAATTACTTTTCCATTAGGTAACTGATATTGCATGTTTTTATATCTGTAGTAAAAATACGTGATAATTTTATGTATGATTGCTTGCAGAAAATAAAATATTGCAGTATATAGCTAAAACAATAAAAGGGGAACATTATATTCCCCTGTTATTTTGGAAAAGCATATTCTCAGAATATACTATTTATAATTTTGTGCAATTTTCTTTACTATTTTAGCATAATTTGCATTCTCTGCATAATTACGTCCAATATAGTTATAATATTGTTCTTCAGTTTTTATATTTTTTAAATATGCAGCTTGATAAAGTGCATAATCAATTACACAATCTTTCCAATTATTATAGTAAGCATGACCGTGTTGTAATCTAATACAAGTTGTTGGTCTACTTCTAGCTTGTTTCATACCAAAAAAGTTATTATTACTTTTAAATATATGTGAAGTAAAATTACCTGATTCTAATTGAGCTTGTGCTAGTATAATGTGAGGAAATTTTAAGTTTAAAGAGTTAACATAAAGTATTAATTTTTCTTTAGTAAATAATGAATCATCAGCTATTGTAGATGAAACTTTTGTTTTATAATATATTTTTGTTACTCTAGGAGTATACATAAAACTAAATAACATAAATAAAGCAATACCTAAGAATATCCATATTATATAAATAAAGGGTCTTAATACTTTTTCAAATTCTATTTTGCTATTTACTTTAGCAATATCATATTCTAAATCATTAACTCTTATTGTTATTACATCAGGATCAGCTCCTGAATTCTTAGCTCTTTCAAGAAGTGTATATAATCTTGTTCTAAGTTCATATAATTTACTTAATTTTCTAAATATCATATTACAGTTTTTAATTAATAAAAAAGCCAGCTGTTACACTGGCATATATTAGTATCCTGCTGAATACCGCTCATCAAATTGAGCTTGTGTTACTTGATTGTTTTCAATCCCAAGGTTAAATGCAACTTCTGTTACAAACTCTTCATTTTCAGAGTTGTTTATTGAATTTTCCCATTTAACTTTGCTATAAGCATCACATGTTGTATGTGATGATCCACAAGATGTAGCTATTATAGCTACAATTGATATAATTACAAAGTATGCAATTACTATTAAATTAATTTTAATTGTTTTCATATTTTTGTTTTTTTAGTTAAGTAATCATAATCCCATATTGCTATACCTGCAAGTATTGCAGATAGATTAAATCCTATTAATGCTAACATAGCATCATTATTTGTTGTAACTGTATATAATCCATAAATACAGATAACCATCATTGCTAATCCTAGACTAGCAATGATTAAGCTAACATTTTTATTTCTCATATATCAGTTCTTAATGCAAGAGATATAGTAAAAGATAGATAAATTATTTCTAATATCCAATTAATTACTGAAAATCCCGAAAAATCCATAAACTGCATAGTTAATGCTCCTACCATAAAGTATTGCATTCCAATTGCTACTAATAAAGCCATAGAGACTTTATTAATTTTTGTAATCATAGTTTCCATAATCATAATAAGTTTTTTAAGTCATTGTAAATACTATATTTTGCTCTTATTTCTTCTATGTCCATAGAGTTAGACATAGCAATAGTTTTGTAGTATTCTAATCTTTCATCAATAAGTCTCTCTATTTCTTTTCTACAGTCTTCACTGATAACATTAAAGACTTCCTTTAACATTATGTTGTAAATTAATACTTTTAGTTCATTTGAGTTTTGCATAATTTTAAGTTTTAGTTTAAGTTTAAATTAAAAAGGTAAATCATTAAAGTCTGCTATTGCAGTAGATATAGAAGTATCTAATATAAGAACTTTTCTTTCTATTAGTTTATTTACTTTATAATCAAGTTTATATATTTCCAAATCTTTAAGAAAATTTGGAAAATTTGCTCCTGTTATAAAGCCTTCTACTCTTATTCTGTCACCTCTACCTGTAGAGTAAATTGCTAAGTGTTCATTTTTGTCAACTAATTTACTTGCATCAGCAACTAATAAGTTAACATTTAATTTAACAGTGTGTAGACCGGCTAACACACCATAACCAAAAGGATAATTTCTATTCATAAGTTTAATTTTTAAGTTTAGTTTAAGTTAATTAATATCCCTCTGCACTCAGTTGTAATACAGAATTCCACTGATAGAGTTCTTAGCATTATACCTGGAAGAGGTTGGTGCAAGATTTTTCACTCATTATTACAACTGTCTACCCTTGGGAAGTAGAAATGGTGCATTATTAATCCCACAAGAAATTAATCTTGCGGGAATAAGTACTATGACAATATCTTTTCTGCCTTATAACTATCTCTAAGGACTATTAAGTCATCTATAGAGAGAGTATTTAAGAAATCAGCATAAGCATTCTTGTCTAATCTTTTGTTAGAAGCTGTAGAAGCATCTTTAATAATTTCTGCAATTAATTTAAAAATCATAACTGTAAGTTTTTGCATTATAATCATATGTAACAGTACCAAGCCCTGTTATTTGGCAAAATTATTTAATTCCGGAATAAGTTAGTATGTTACTCTAACTATAGAAAGAGATAGAGAGAGATAATACTATTCTTAATGTATATACTAAGTCTATTTTAGCTATATACTATATAATATGAGGGCTTAAGACCAAAGCTGTAAGCTATTACTGCCTATAAAATCATAGATAGGTTATTAGTTAATCTCATTCTTCCTCTTTTTCTCACATATCTCATTTTATAACTACCTGATTATCAGTACCAAAGTCACATTGTTACACAGGCTGGAGACTTTGTTATAATAATCTAGTTTTAATAGTTACATAGGTGGTTAGTAGGTCTAGATGACCGTGGCATATCCACACTCAAAGAAGTTGAAAGCTGTACGCCCCACCTGCCGGAGGCCGGTTAAGTATATATATAGACTATTTGCTACACAGTACCTTTTAGTACTTGCCAAGGCAAATATTATCTTTTATTTTGTATACTCTTTCTGCCAAAGGCTGTTTAAA
>Ga0208974_1000197_pt1 | contig 26349 bp, 27 predicted proteins | sample GreLakmeER15MSRF_FD_187699 | JGI IMG/M metagenome (GOLD analysis project Ga0208974, IMG submission 187699) | Freshwater lentic microbial communities from great Laurentian Lakes, MI, USA - Great Lakes metaG ER15MSRF (SPAdes) | ecosystem: Environmental > Aquatic > Freshwater > Lake | place: Great... | reverse complement strand
TTGAAATCCATGAAGAAAATCAAACCTGAAGGTAAGTTCATTGGTTGAACTGAAACGAATTCTTTTGCTGCGATTTCACCGAAGATTCTTCTTACTAATGGTAAAGCAACGCCTGACCACTCTTCTGAACCTGCTTGAGCGCTAGTAGCAGTTGCTTCGCTCAATAATTGTTGTGCTTGGTTTTCCAAAAGCACCGCCATTGAATGTTGGTCTCTATCCTTAAGGCCTTCTAACAAACCAGTTTTTTCCCACTTTGTTCTTAAACCTCTTGTTTGCTCCAACATAATGGTTTGAGGATTTTTCGCCTCTAATAATGATTTAACATTAAAGTTTGCCATTTTGTTTTTTTATTTAATTTTTATTAAATTACCAATTATTTGATAATACCAGCTAATTTCTTAAATCTGTCAGCTGCAGAATTATCTTCAGCGATAATTTGTTTTGCAGGTGCAGTTGATTTTACTGGCTTTGATGCGTAACTTTCAGTAAGTTTGTTTACAGTTTTCTTAGTTGCAGTTGAACCAATTTTGAATGATTCAGCAATAGTAGTGAAAACTAATTTAACTTCTCTTACATTCTTTGTTCTGTCTAAAGTTTCAACAACCTTAGTCTTTTGTTCGTTAGTTAAGTTGTAATTTCTGAACAATTTGTTTACATACAACAACTTAGCGTTAAGAAGATTTACTTCGTTGATAGTCTTCTTTAAAGAACCGATTACTTTGTATGCTTCTTCCAATTCAGCTTCTTTTGCAGCGATTTCAGCAGAGTGGTCTTCACCATCTTCTTCTTCCGCTACAGGAGCTTCTTCTTCAGCTTCATCTCCGTATCCCATTTCTCTTAAGATTTCATCTAAATCGATTTCCTCTTCTTCTTCAACTGGAGCTTCTTCCGCTGCTGGTTCTTCAACTGCTGGTGCTTCTGCAGGAACTTCATCCTCTTCTGCTACCGGAGCTTCATCAGCATCTGCTTCTGCTTCCAATTCTTTGATGATTTCTTCAATATCTAAATCATCATCTTCTTCTTCATTCATTGCTGAATCAGGAGTTGCACCTGTTACATCATACTCTTCTTCTTCAGCTTCAGTAATATCAGCTACTTTCTCAGCGTTTTCATCTTCTGAACCAACTTCTGCAGAAATTTTATCAACGTCTGCTGCTGCTAATTCATCTGATTCAGCTGCTGAATCGAAAGCCTTTGCTGCTGGCATTTTAGTGCCATCACCTTGACCGATTTCAGAAGATACATCATTCTCTTGAGTCATTTCAACCTCATCTTCGTTCTCTTCTTCGCCTTCTAATTCTTCTGATAATTTTCTAGTAAGCATAGATTGAAGTTTAGGAGTGAATGCTTCTTCAAGAGCGATTTTTGCGTTTGCTAATGCAGTTTCTCTAACGGCTTTAGCGTCTGCAATTGCTTCTTTTAACAATTTGCTATTCATCTTAAATTTGTGAATTTGCTTGGACTAATGTAGTGTGCCCAAATGATATTAGTTGATTATAGGGGTGACCTCATATAAAAAAGTGATGAGGTATTCGAATCAATTAATTATAAATATATAAAAGTTAAAGAAAACTAAAGAAAATTAAATTTATTTTTTCTTTTTGCTTTTTCTTTCTCCAATCTTTTCTTAACTGATGGTTTTAGATATTCAGTTCTTTCTCTCAATTCTTTGGTCATTCCTGTTTTAAAAAACTTATTCTTTAAAACTTTTAATGCCTTTTCTAAATTTTTTTGTTGCTCATCTGATGATGAACCTTTTGCAACTTTAATTTCTAATCTAACAAGCATATTAAGCTAACTCTTCAATTATTTCTCTTATTAAATGTTGAGTCTTACACCATTCTCCACACACATCAGTTCCGATTGATTCGTTTAATTGATGCTTTACCGATTCATTCAATGATTCCATAAACGCACCTTGTGTAGATGGATTAGAAACGAAATCCCAACCGATTAATTCAAAATCTTCACCAACTTTAACTTTATTACCACCCATAGATTCTACTGAACCCATTCCTCTTGATGAGATTCCTAAACGAATACCAGCTCTTAATAATTCTTTAAGGATATTCCCAGATGGTGTTGGTAGAATTTCAACAACCCCTACTACATCATTACCATCCCAATTACACTCTCTAATATTATGAGATACATTTTTAAGAGAAACTACTGAAGATTCCGGATGGTCTAATTCACCCAAAGCTCTCTTTTCTGTAATAAGTTGTTGATATTTTTTAACTTCTCTTTCTAATATTTCTTTAGGATACACTCTACCATTTTGGTTTTGAGCATCCGCTCTTTGTAATACACCTTTAACCAAAACTACTCCGTTTTCGTCTTCGTTAATCTTTCCCTCAAATAATTTTGTTTCTATTAAAAGTGATTTCATATCTATCCTTTATAATTATTTTAATTTTAAACTGCGTTGTGCATTAGTTAAACCATCAATAATTGATTGTAATCCTTTTTTAACACCGTCAGTATCTCTATCTTTAACTCTTTTATCTAAAATCTTTGTATTCATTTTTAGAAAGTTAATGATTGCGTTTTCGGTTGCACCCCAATTAATATCTTCTGCTTCGTTTACTGATTCACCCAATTGTTTTCCAAATTCATCCCAAATCTGTAATGCTCTTTTTTGAACACCTTCTTTAGAATTATTTGCACCAACTGGAATGATTTTTTGAAGTTTACCACGAACTACAAATCCACCATACATTGTATCACCATCAGTAGTTTTAGTTACTACTATTTGGATACCTTCTTCATTTTTAAGTTTATTTACAACTTTAATAGTTGGTTTTGATGCTTCGTTTACCTTTGTAATATTATACATCTTGCCCGCGCCACTTTTTACCAAAGTTTCACCTTCTTTACTTAAAATTTTAGTTAATGAAGTTGATTCACTTGGGTATGCTTTATCAACTGCGTTAAAAAATTCTTTTTTCTTTTCATCTGAATCTAATTCTGCTGGAGAATTAATTCCAAACTTATCCATTACTCCTTTGAAAACTTTTTGATACTGAGTCATTTCTTCTTCAGTCATTTCCATTTTAGTTCTCAATTTATTAAGAGAAGAAGCCAAATTCATTTTATCTAAACCAATTGCATCTATTACTCTAGCTATAATTTGTAATTTTTGTTGGTTATTCATCTTAGCATCTCTCATTTTGTCAGTAGCCTGATCAAGTTTAGATGCCACCGATGCTGGAACAGTCGCAGTATTAATATCGGTTACAGCTTCTTTACGGATTTCTTTCAATCTCTCAGAAACACCTTGCCATGCTTTTTCAACTTTATTGAAAAAATCTTTCTTTTCTTCATCAGACTGGAAATCAGCAGGTGAACTTACATTATGCTTCTTAAGCATCGCTTGGAAAAAGGATTGATAATCCTTTTCTTCTTGAAGAACTTCTCCAACTAATGCTTTCAATTGTTCTTTAGTTATTTTCATATAAATTACTTTTTCAGATAGGTTATATTTTTACCAATATTCGATAACCTTTCTCTTATTCTATAAATATGGTGATTAGTTCTTTTCCAAAAATTTTCACCTTTCATAGCATTTTCTCTTTTAATTCTACCATACCACTCCAAAAACTTTTCGATTTCATCTAATTTTTTACGAGTCTCTCTTATACCCAATCCTATTTTTTGGTTTGGGGATAAGGTCTGGTCTAATCTAAGTTTATGTAATCTATTTTCAGTTAAAGATGTGTATCCAGTAAGGGAAGCCATTCTCTTAACATAATCAGATGTATGTTTACCATCTTTAGAGAAAGCTCTAGGGGTATCATAACCAGCAACATCTCCTGTTGTAGTTACTTCTTTTTTTAACTCCTCCTCTTCTTCTCTAAGTTCGGAAAGTATTTCTTTAATTTTATTTTTTAATGCTTCTAGTTGATTTGACATTTCTAATTTCCTTTAACAATTCATATGTAAGCATTAAAACCGAAACTTGTTTCTCACTGTTTTCTTTCATAAATTTATCAGATTTGAATAGTTTAATCATTTCTGAAATTTTGATTTTTGTTACTTTATCAGTAATATCTTTTGATTCCGATACTAAATGTGATAAAACTTTCTTAGTTTCTTCTCCAATAAATTTAGAAAAAGTGGAAGTATTTGAAACATTATTGATGAATTCTCTTAAAAGACCTTTTTGAGAATCATCCAAATTAGAATATTTGTTATTGAAATTTTCAATTAATAATTTATATGTAAGTAATCTTAAATCTTCAGATTGTTTTTTGAATTCCTCGTATAATTTATCCTGAGGTTTGTTTACAGGTCTAACATTTGTAATATGCTCTAAAATGGTATTATTAGATTCAATAAAATCTCTAATCTCAACCTTTCTACCCTGAGTTTTACTTTCAAATACTTTGTATATTGAAGCTAATAATTTGTAATTTTGTAAATTAGATGAAAGGAATTTATCCAATTCATACGATTCTTTGATTGTTTTAATAAGGTTATACTTTTCCTTAGCCAATTTAGATTCATCTAATTTCTTCCTTTCTTCGATTACTTCTTGAAGGAATAACTTAGCATCATCATTGTTAGAGAATCTTTCTTTAACAATCCAATTGTATAATTTAAGTTCTTTAGCTAACTCTTTTCTAGAGTTAAAAAATTCCTTAATAATCTTTTCTGATAGGTTTTTAGTTGAATTGGACAATACTTCTTGCGTAATTTGTTTTACCAATAATTCAAATAAAATAGCCGTATTTTTAAACTTTGAGTGTTTAACTTTCATTACAAACGTCTGTTTTGTCTATTATATATGTAAATATTTACATAATATAAATATTAAATAACTTACGATTACCTAAATTTTAGATATCGTTCAAAATATTTTTATCATCTAAAAGAGAACCCGTATCATCATTTTGTGTTTCGATATCCTCATTTAGAACCTTTTTACCATTCTTTTTATCATAACGGGCCTGAATCTTTTTTCTAATCGTATCTTTTAAAAATCTTTCTTTTTCAGAAACATCTTTTAATTTGGATGCCAATCTCTCCTTTCTAGTCTCTCTTCCAAAGTTACGAGTTATATCGTCTTTACCTAATGGGTCTCTCCCAAACGCATTTTCATCAGTTCCTTTATCACCTGTCATAGGAGGTCTGCCACCTTCTTTTCCATTCTCTGCTGAAGTTTCAGCTTTATCTTTTACAACTGGCTCTCCTTCTGCTACAACTGGCTCTCCTTCTGCAGGCGGTTGTTCGGTCGGTTGTTGTTCTTCTCCCCCCATCGATGGTTGCTCTTCTTGTGGCTGCCCCTCTTGTGGTTGTTCTTCGTATGGATCAACACCTTCATTTTCTATTTTAGTTAATCTATTCAAATCAAATGTATCAATTACAACATCTTCTTTATTTTCCGCGATCTCATCATCTGATAATTTGAATATGTTTTTATAAATCCAATCGTTTGAAATCATCTTTAACGCTTTCATATCAGTTGCTAATCTCACTTTTTCAGTCCATAAGTTGATTTTTTCCTGCTCATAAATAGTAGATGGGTTGGTTAGTTCTAGTGAAAAATCCACTACATCACTACCTTCGAATCCATTAGCAATTAAATGTGCAATTGCAACCTGAGTTAATTCTGATACCACTACTCTTTGAATTCTCTCAATAGTTCTAGCAAAACGAATATCTTCGGCTGCCAAAGTAGCCTTACCATTGATATCCTCTTCATATCCTAAGAAAGCCTTTGGAACTTTAAGCGCTGCGAATAATTTTGCTTTTAAGTAATCAATATCCTCAATTGCCGCATAATTTAATCCACTTAAAGTATCTATTTGAGTTCCACTATCCCCACCTCTAACTGGCATAAAGAAGTCTTCGGTGATGTTCATCATATTATACTTAAGATTATAATCTCCAGTCTTTTGATCCTGGAATGGAGTTTTCTTAATCTTATTGATAATTTTTTGCATATAGTTATCCACTTCCTGAGGAGGGATATTACCTATATCAATTTTGAATATTCTTTTTTCAGGTGCTCTCATAATACGATGTATCATCATCGCATCTTCCATCAATGTGATTTGCTTCCATAATCTTCTACCATTTTCAACCATAGATTTACCATAAGGTAGATAGTTAGTATCAGAATACAAACGGAAGTGAGCCATCTCATAATTATCATACTCCTTCTTACCTAAATAATCAGGATCAACTGTGAATTTTATTCCAGTTTCATGTCTATTGATTCTAGATGGGTCATGTGGATTTTCAGTTCTTATGGTATGATATACCGATTGAGGGAATACGTTTACCACACCCTCACCCTCTACTATTTCTAATACTAAAAATTGGTCTCCATATTTACAAAGGTTTCTAACCCACGGCCACAAATTAAATTCTATGTTCATAATATCATAGAATAAATTATGGAGTACTTCTTTAACATTTTGGTTAGATGTTTTAATTGTTAATACATCACCAAATTCATTTTTTGTAGTAGATTCATCTGCGTAAATGTCTAGTGCAGATGCGATGATTGGGTCTTGATCCATTGCATCGTAATCTAAAAATAACTCTCTTCTAATTGTCTGATAAGAAAGTTGTGTTTGTAATGCGTTGTATTGATACCCCGTTTGTAATTTATAAAATCTATCCTTTATTGATTTAAGGTTAGATTGAGATTGACTTTGTTCGGTATCTACAACTTTCGTTTTTCCATCTTCTCTCTTAATGATAACATTAGTAGAGAATAATTTTCTCATTCTTTCGAAAAACGAATTATTTGTGTTTTCTGCCATTTTAATTTTTATTTATCTCAATAATTCTAATAATCAAATTACCGTTTCCTTTAATAACTCTATGAAATTTATGGTTTTCTATTTGAATTTCACTTCCTTCTTTTAACTCCAAAGGTAATTCATCATCAAATTGAATTTTCCAATCCTTTCCTCCCAAAACCAAAATTTTCCTATCCCACTCATCCTGATGCCACATCAGTTCCCTTTCATCAACCTCTTCCTTAAAAACCCTATATCTTTTCGTATTATTCAAAAAAATATCATAATACTTCTCATTTATCATACGAATATACGAATAATTATTTAATTTACCAATATCTGTAAGCCGGTTCTGATAACCCTAATTGTTTAGCGTATTTCGGTAGGTTACACGCCCACCATCTCGCAGATGTTTTATCCTTTTCGGTATCACAATTGTGTCTAGCTGCAAATGCTTTACTTGCTTCCAAATCGTTTATTTTAACCTTTAATCCAGTTGTATCACCCCAAGTCACTTTTTTTACACTATCTCCATCCTTCACATAAACATAGAATTTTTTAGGCCCACCTTTTTTAGGTTTGTTCAATTCCACATCTTCTCCCTGATGTTCAGCTTCTAAAATAGGAAAATCTAACCAAACTTCTTTACCTTCAAAAATTGCTTTTTCGCCTAAATCAGTTTCTTTGATAAACCACTTATCTTGAGCATTTTCTAAAACCAATTTATTCTCTTTATAAAGTTCTCTCGCACTTTTAAACATTTCAAAGTACTTAGATGAACCATATCTATAAATTGATTCATGAATAGGTGTACCAGTATTTAAGTGGTATCTTAACCCTTCATTTATTGTTTCAATATTTTCTACTAAGATTTTCATACATATAAATATTAGAAGAGCCATCTTATATCTTCATTTCCATCACCAATATTCATTTCATACGGATTTCCCCTCATTCTTTCATTAGCAGAACCCATAGAAAAACCAGTTGTAGAAATAGAATTGATTGCAACTTTCGCTAAATCCATTCTTTCTTGCCTTAAACGAAGTGCAGTATCTCTCACCCACAATCCAATTGAAAACGACATTACCAAGTCATCGTTATAACCTCTCATAGCTTCAGCTCTATTTGTTAGCCATATAAAGGTAAACAACTCATCAATTAATCTTAAGGACTGAACCACTACCTCTTTATTTCTGAAATACTCATCTAATTTGGATATAATCAATGGTCTGGTTTTAGCAGATGTAGTGAATCCAGCAACCTGTCTTCTTTCTTCTGCATTAAATTTATTTGTATATTGTTTTTCAATATCAATGTATTTGTAATCTTGAGTTTGGTAATAAAGGTTTTGATAATTTCTATCTATGATTTGTTGAATAACCGCCCAACCAATATTTGCATTTTCCACTACTAAAAGTGCGTTGTTCCATTCAGTTCCAACTGCAACTAAGAAATTACCATAATCCTTAGTTTCCATTTTACCTCTATATTCTGCAACCTGCACATTATTCTCTATATCAAATACATGAAAAGCGGAATAGTCTGAACCATCACCTCTCGCCACGTCGGCCGCTATCATATAAGATTTATTATAATCTGGATATTCCCATTTCCAATAGTTTCCATCAAACCCACTCTTTTCAATTGGGTCTTTAACAAAAGTTTCCTTATACCACATTAAAAGTTCAGGAGCAATTACCGTATCACCGGAAGATATAAAGTCGCAATCACACTCTTGTGCCGCCAATTTATCTCCCAATACTTTTGTTTGCTCATCTCTCCATCTCTGGTCTCTTTCTGGATGAACTGTCCAATGTAAATAGATTGGGTTAAATTCATTTGTTTGTTCTTCGGCTCCAACCCATTGTTGGTGAAACCAGTTACCCACACCATTAGGAGTAGAAAGTGCTATACAACTACCACCCGTTGATAGAGCAGGAGTTGCTGATGCCCAAATCTCATTGATATCCGGTACGAAAGCCGCCTCATCCACTACTAATAGGGATAGGGCTTCAGAACGACCTGCATCTGGAGAAGATGGAATTGCTTTTACTTGTGAACCATTTACTAATCTTAATGACAGTTTGTTATCTTCCTGTGTTGCTACCTTTAACCAACTAGGTAAGTTATCATACATAACCCTCACCTTAGTTACTAAGTTCTTAGCAACCTCTTGTTTAATCGCAATAACAAGTACGTTATAATCTTGATTGAATATCATCTTCCACAAAGAGTAACCAGCCGTTAATGTGGAGATACCCGTTTGACGGGATTTTAGAACTATATTGTATCTATGTTCTTTAAATTCGCGAAGTGTTTTTTCCTGATAAGGAAACAATTCAAACCTCAACTTACCTTTAGTAGGATGTTGAATTTTACAATACTTTCGCATGAAATAAACGGGGTCAGCCGCACATTTCTTATATTCTTCTTTGATTACATCCTTTAATGATAATCCTTTATCTTGCATCAAAAATTTTATTTAGTATTGGATTGTCGATTTCTCTTAATTTATTTTCATAAATAACTATATCCTCTTCTAATTCTACCAATCCTTTATCTATATTTGCTATTTCCAATTCCATATCCGCCTTCATCTCATCCATTGGTTTCGGTAAATGCCAAATTTCAATTCTACCATCTTCCAATACTTGCTCATAGTGTGGCTTCAATTCCCTGATGCCATCTTCTATCATAGCTCTAGCTTCCTTAGCACTTGCAATAGCTCTTCTAAATAACCTAAAATTTTTATATTCTTCAAATACTCCCAACTTTTGAGCCTCTGAATCCATTTCAACATTACAATCTACACAAAATCCGGATTGAGATATTAATATCTTATCAGTTGAACCATATTGTTCTTTTTTACAACTATGATTCAAACAATTTTCTTTTTCTCTTAAAAATTCTCTTGCTGATTGAAATGCCTCGTGATTCTTTCCGGTTTTTAAAACAAATCCTTCTTTTTGTTCATATTGATAAAATTCATCTTCCCACTTTTCACCAATTTCTCTCTTTACCTTAGATTCAGTTTTTTCGTATCCGAACTTCTTATTTGGGTCTTCCCCTCTGAATACATAATCCACCAATTCTCGGCGGGTTTTATGCATTAGGTTCTTTTTAAATTCCTTTGCCATAACCATTGTATATATTTATATATATAAAAATAAATTTGATTAAGATACTTTTTTAACCTCTATCTTAATTTTAGGAGTATATCCTTCCGGTAGATTTACCTTAATTCCCTCAAATGATTCTACTTTATTTTCAAAATAGTGAAGCTGAAATATCTTATCAGTTAAATTTAACACCAACTGAGATGAAGTGCTCATTTTTTTAGTATCCCTCTTCATATTAAGAGGAGAATCATTTTTATAAAAATTCTTTCTCATTAATGGAGCGATTAGATTCCAATCATCCGCTTTATCCATTTGCTTTTCAGCACTTATCTTTCTTACAATTGAACTCTTATAATCAGGCCCATCGGTATATCCCGCATCAGTATAATAATGTCCATGATTAGTTCTAACTGAAGGATTTTCTCTGTTTATTAAATCAATTTTAGGATTGTGCTTAGAAGTTGTTTCAATTGATATTGTAGTTTTAGGGGATGATACAAATGTATGCCCTTTGATTCCACCTTCATATTGAACTGCATATCTAATTGCCTCTTTTAGGTTAGATGAACCCAATGCTTTTCTTATCTTTGCCCCATCCTTAGATGGTTTACCTTTTTTCTTTACTATCTTCTTCTCTTCTTCATCATAACCAACCATCAAAGCGGTATTAACTATTCCTATACCATACTCATTCATACCTTCGCTCCAATCAGTTATAATATCATGAAGGTAAACTACCTCTACCCCATCTATAAGGGTATGAACAATCTCCAATTGAGGATTGTATGCTCTATCTCTATTTTTGGCAAGTATGAATTTATCACCAATTTCTTTGGATACAATTATACACTCTCCTAATATAATTTTATCAAACAATTTATTCTAATTTTATATTGTATAAATATTTGGAATTGGAACAATTAAATGAATACTTCGGTTTTATCGAAATGATTTTTTAATATTTTTTCAAAACTATCTTCAGAATACACTACATCAAATAAAAAAGCTACCCTTGTCGTATCACCATTATTTACAATGGTATGTTCAATTTTCTGAGAATCGAACCAATGAACCTTTCCATCTAAAAATCTCATTTGGTGTTCTATATCATCAATTTTAAAATGATTAATACAACTTTCATTTGAAGCCATTGGAAAAATAAACCTTCTATAATGAGAGCCACCGTCTTTATGCCAATGTAACCCACCTGAAGGTTGAGCGAAGAAAAGATAAATATTTTCAAATTTCACATCTTCAAAAATTGACAAAACATTTTGATTGAAATATTTTAATCTACTAAACTTAGTAACATCTGTATCAAAACTTTCCATTTTTAAATTATCATTTGATACTGATGAAGTGTCGTAATATAAATTAATTTCATTAATTAACTCATTCGTATCAAAACTTAATTTGGACGTATATAATTCCATTATCTACTAAATGTGAATATTCCTAAAATTTGGTTTAATGGTGCAAATGCCCCAGTCAATTTATATGTGTTACCTTTATAATTGAAAACTATACCCTCATTTGGGACAATTTTTTCGAATCCGCCCAAAGCCTCTATTCTAGCTAATTCAATTTCCAATTTATCTAAATTTTTAGCATCACCGGTAGCCTTAATTGAGTTTATTGCTGTTTCCAATCTACCCACCATTTGTTGTTTAGCCGCATCTGGATTAACAGTCAATACCGAAGTCATAAATGATAATACCTCTGCTCCAACTCCTAAAAATATAGTTTCAAATTTAAGAAGATTTTCTTTTGTTATTTTTTGTTGATCCTGTTTTTCTATCTTTTCAGCCCACTCTCTGTTCTTATCATCTTTAATATCTTTGATTCGGAATCCCTTATCCCCAAACGCCCATCTCTTAACCAATCCAATTTTTTGTTGCTCATCCAGCCCACTGGTGTTTTTTTCAATGAATTGTTTCCACCACGCCTGATGATAATCTGCTACACCATTTTTATCAGTTAATCCAAATTCAGATTGCAATGATTGAATTTTAGATAAGAATATACCTTGTTTCGCTTTAAGGTCTTTATTTACAGGAAGTTTTTGAACCGGAGGCCCTTGAAGTTTAAATTTAGATTGAACATCCGCATTTATCTTTTTAACCATTGATGCTAATTGTGCTCCTGATTCTGAATTTTCTCCTATTGCATTTCCTTCTTCATTATATTCCATAGTTCCATGAAATACTAAAAGAGATTGGCCGTAAGGTATTACGTTTGTATTTTCAGGATAAATGATTTCACAATTCATAAAACATTTACCATCTTTGAATATCTTCTTTTTACTTGTTTCCGATAATCCTTTAATCGCGGATTCCAAATCTTTAATTGCAAAACTAAATGCATCTGATACCGAACCTCTTCCCGCAAATTTACTAATTACATCTTGCACACTCATCGCATCTTTACCTCTATTTTTAAGATGTGATTTATTACGGGCTGCAACTAATCTACCATTTACCCAACTAACCGCCAAAGCCTGTCCATCGGTTTTTTCTCTTGCCAACTCCAACTTACCACTCAATGCGTTCTTAACAATATTTTTTAAATCACCAAATGTAAGATTCATTTCAATATCAAAGGGATGGTTCATATGTCCATATGCACCACCTTCCAATAATATCGATTCTTTTTTCAAACTTCTTTTCTGAAGAACTAATTGATTTATTTTAGAAAACAAATCTGCAATATCTTTATCTAATTTCTTTTCATCTGCACTCATTGGGGATTCAATATCCACATTAGAATAAAGTTTTTTCTTTTTAGCAATTAAAATATCTACTTGCTTAAGTAAATCGGTTTTAACTTTATCCAAATCTTTTATAATCTCAGAAGAAGTTGCTTCATTAATCCCACATCTTTTAAAAAATTCTTCTCTATCCACATCTATTTCTTCTTCATCAAAATCTTTTAAAGTATTGATTACCATCTTTCTTCTATTATCAATATCTTTAACCTGAATTAATAAATCCACTATCCCATCAATCATTTCCTTTTCATTAGGATTTAATTCTTCATTGGTATTTTTTTCAATTTTGGCAAGTTTTTCATAATAGTTAATATCTTCCCATAAATGATCCATAGCAATTTCAGTTGCAATACGAACATCATTTGTATGCTCCATTTCAACCTTAATACCCTTCATTAATTTAGGTTTGATATATTCTCTTGCATATTGTTTTGGGTCATAGTATCCCTTTTCATCCCATTTTTTAGCCAAATCAATTAAGGTTTTTCCACTTGATAATCCACCAGGAATTACATCTTCTTTAATTTTTTTCCAACTATCAACTCCCTTTGGTTTTTCAACAGGTTTTAAATCAGATGTTACCATATTAGTAACCTTATAATATACCTTTCTGAATGATGATTCTTTATCTTTGGCTTTTCCTTTACCCCTCATAGGATCTGCTTTAGGTTTATCAATTTGAGTAAATCCCAATTGTTTAAACCACGGCTCCGGTTTTCCTTTATCCAAAATTCTTTTAGTACCATCAGGTATATACATAGTAGCAGGCTCCCCCTCATCTGCACCGTATCCACCTAAACTTGTTTCAACAATACCCTCCTTTGTGATTTTATTAAGAGTTAAAGTGATTAGTTTAAAAATCTTTTCATCAAATTTAGGATAGGCCTTCATAAACCCATCTTTTCTACTCTTATCATCCCCTCTACCTAACCAATTTCTAACATCAGTTCCACTAATAGCGTTTGGTTGGGATGGTGATATATAAACATATCCCTTATCCAAATAACCCTCTAATTCTTTACTATCGGAATATTTTTCAAAGTATTTCCCTCCTAATCTCATTTCATCTTTTTCCCCAACGGCAGTAATGAAAGCTGTTGTTTTTGAATCAAACTTATCTAAAATTTCAGTAGGAGCATATGGGTTTTTAATTTGAATAATTTTGCTGGTAGGGATACCAAACATTTTATTCATTATATATTTCTTCTCTTTAAACCCAAAAGGAGATTTAACATTATCGGTTTTATTGGAAGTTCCTATATAAACATTTTCCTTACCAAATTTCTTTACAAGTCCCTGATAAGTTGCAAAATGTCCCTTGTGGAATGGCTGGAATCTACCCGAATACACCACTACCTTATTGGAGGTCTGCTCCCCCATAATCGATTCAAACAAAAATTTTACTAGCTGATTCATATACCATTATAAATATCAAAAAATCTCGTAATTTTCAATTATGTAACTACTTAATAGATTTCCAAAGTTTTTATGAGAGAAATAACCGGGATGCAAATCAGTAGTTAGGAAATCACATTCTTCCGCAATTGTAGATTTGGTTTGTATAGCAAACTCGTGTAAATCCTCTATAACTATATTACCAACTTTTAATTTCAGTAAATTGTTAGTTTTAAAATAAGTATCAATAATAGGGGAGAACTCTCCTGTAAAAAATATAAATTTTATATTATTATATTTGAGATATGAAAAAAAGGTATTTATTTCCCTACCTACTTTTGCAAATTGCTGCTTTCTACTAAAAAAATTATTATAATAAGATTTAAGAGGATGGGTTATTTCAGAATTATCATTATAATATTCATTTATGTAATATCCTCTAGTCCCATATAAATTACTTATACTATCATCGAGATAATCATTATTATTGAATTGTAAGTTTGCTATAATATAATCATCCAATTTTTTAGAAAATAAATCGAGCCTACCCAACGAAGGTAACTCCAATATTAAAAAGAGTTGTTCTTTTATCTTCCAATTTTTTTTAATGAAGTCATATGCCATACGAATTACCCTTTCACTACCACCTCCACTCGCTGACTCATTTGTAAATTCTATTCCTAAATTATCTGAAATATATCTGATATAAGTTGTTTCTAATTGAGACTCCCAATAAACATTATATTTTTCTTTATAGTAATCCCTTACAGTTATTTTTTTATCTAATAATCTATCTACTTCTAATCCACCTCCAGCGCTATGTGAGCATCCATTACAATAAATTTTTCTGAGATTCATTTTTATAAGAATGTTTTATAATTTGTGTTAAACATTGTAATTCATATTCTGAAAAATCAAAGGAAAGGAGTTTCATTTGATTAAATAATAAAATGTCTTCAATTTCGTTTAGTGTTTTTTTTAATTCTTCAAAAGGAATTTCACAAATTCTTTGTAATTCTTTTATAATCTTATCTAATCTAATTTTATCATCTAATTCAGCATCATAGCTTTCATCTATAAACCCATCAAAAGTCTTAAAGCCCATATTTCTCAATTCTTGTAAATAATAAGGAGGGCCGGCTATAATGAATGGTTGTAGATACATTATTGGTTTAAAAACTTTTTCTGAAATAAAACCCTGTCTTTTGAAAAATATTGTATCGCTTATTAGGCTTATAGCAGATTTTTTATATACCGCCACATCTTCGAATCCATATCCACTAATTTGAAAATTAGTGTCAAAATCTACTTTTTTCTCAGGTAATGAAATAAAAAAATTATAATCATCAATATATCCTAAATCTTTTAATTGATTTTCAAAATCATATCTTGCCCCACCTAATACTTCATAAAATTTAGGATTATACGAAATTAAAAATTTATCTATAATATTTTTTTTATGAAGTTCTGAAATTAATTTAACTCTGTGATGGTGAGGGTATTGATTAAAACTTAAAAAATAATATTCTTTTTTTGAATAATCTAAAAGTTCATTGACATTATTATCGATAAAATTGGTTTGAAAATATCTACTACTTCTATTAAGATAGTAATTAACTTTTATAAATTTTACATTCTTAGATTCGAATTTTTTATAATCATTTAAATAATCGTTGTATAAAAAAATAATTTTTTTATAACTAATTGTTTTTAAAATTTCAGTAATGAAGAAATCATTTAAATGACCTTCATGTGAATAATTTATAATAATGGTTGCATTAATTTTTTTTAAATCTTCAAATAATTGTTTATTAATTTCGTTTAAATTATTTTTAAAAAAGTCAATATGACCAAATGGCTCTATAATAAATAATAATTTTTTTCCAGCATAATTTTGAGGATTCATTAATACATCAGATATAGAATATCTATTGACAGTTATATCGGTTTTGGAATCATACCCATTTTGAGGTATAGTTTGAAGTCCCAGACCACTTGTTAGTACACTTATATTATTACCAAATTTATTAAATAAATCTTTAATTAAATAACCCATATCCTTTGAGTTATTTTTTATAATCCAATCGCGTGAAAATTCAAATACCTCTTTTGGCTGGCAATTCGGTAAAACTAATCCATTAACACTATTTTCATAAATCAAATTAAGCTCCATAGTATAATTCAGGATATTCTATAAGACAATGTATTCCCTTATTATTCATAGCATACTTATAAGATAATTCAATATCTTGCCAAGTTTTTAAATCATGAAACTCAATATTTTTGCAAATACTTTTAAACTCTTCTAAATAATTTCCTTTGTGTTGATGGCCTGGATCTAATGGTTTATCAGAACCTTTACCTAATCTTATTAATAAATGAGGAGTAAATCCACTGGTATCCATCAATTCAAATTTATCAACATGATTTACTAATTGATTAGTTGCTGAAATAATAAAATCCCATCGAGGATAAAAAGTAACAACTAATTTTCCAGTCATAGCTAATCCCAAACTCATACCCATTTGCGTTTCCTCCATAACAGGCAACTCAATCATTAAATTTTTATCTACATTATCCAATGTAGTACTCATAGGATTTCCTCTATAAACAATTTGTTGGCCTATAAAAATTATATTTTCTTTTTCTGCCAACTCTTCCATCATTTTGGAAAGAGTATCTTTATAAGGTGTATATTCCGGCTGACTCATTTTATATATTTTATTAATTCTTCGTTTACAAATTTTTTATTCATTATAGATGATGGGTGTCCAAACCAATCAAATTTTCCACTTAAATTTTCACTAAATAATATTTTTTTTAATCCTTTGTAATCATCAACTTCATTTTGTTTTCGTATAGAATATTCATACAACCCACCTTTTTTTAATCCATCTTCTTCATAAAACCAAAATTTATCGAATGGGATTTTATCTAGATAAATTTTAAAAAATTCAGATTGGTTATAATGGTAATCTAAATCTTTGTTAAAAAATATTTCCCTCTCATAAACATTGTGTGAATAAAATTCTGGATCGTAAAATATATCTTTTATAGTAAAATAATTGTAATCTATTTCTTCTTTTTCTAAATAATTGGTTAAATCAATTACCGTTTCTATAAAAGAATATGAATGTTGTTTACTTAATTTAGTATGTAAAGTTTTTAAAATATTATCAATACCTATATACTTTGAATTATTAACTTCATAATATCCACCTGTTAAAAACCAAAATTCTTTTTTATAATCAATCGGAGTAGGTAAATAATTATTAGTATGGGATCCAGTTTCTAATTCACCTTTATAATCAGTTATTAAAAAAGAATCTCTATAAGGTTGAGTCCATTGTGCAAATACTTTATGAATAGAACCACCATTTCGTTTAATGTGTTCTATCCAATATGTAAGGGTTCTTTTTATAGTGTTATTATCGTTTGTGGGGTTACCTAAATTTAAAACAATATAATCATCCCCCAGCATAATTTGCAACCACTCAGGCCATTGTAAACCCTCTTTATCATACAAATCTTTATGTAAATGGTTTAATGGTCTTAAATTTGTAAATGAACATCCACTACAAAGAATATATTTTTTATTTGTTGAGATAAACACTCTTATACCAATTTAAAGTTTTCTCCAATCCTTCGTAAATATTAGTTTTAGCGCTCCATCCTAACTTATCAAAAATCTTAAATGAATCAATTAATCTTTTCGGAATCATAGGAGCTTTGTTATTAACATAATCAATAGGAGAATCTAATCCTTCTATCTCTTTTAACACATTAATTACATGATTAACTGAATACCCACAGTTAGAACCCACATTATAAATTTCATGATTTTCTTCTTTTTCCATAATGATCTGCAATGCCTCTACAAAATCTTCTACATAAAGGAGGTCTCTGATTTCAGTTCCATCTCCCCATACCGGAATTGGATTTAATCTAGTTGCAACTTTAATAACTGAAGCAGGTGTAACATGACATTTATCTAAATCATATTTATCATGCGGCCCATATAGATTTGCAGGTCTAACGATTACCGTCTGCATTGGATTAACTAAAATCTCAGAATACATCTTACACAAAACCTCTGCATATCTTTTCATCCAACCTACTGGATAATATGTTTTATAAATTGATTCGTAGATGTTATCAGTTTCAAGAACCGCTCTTTCTCCACTTTCAGGATAGATTGTTGATGAAGATAAGAATATAAATTTCTTAATTTTATTCTTATACGCCTTCTCTAATGTAAGTGCGTTTATAATAACATTCGGAGTAACATGTAAGAGAGGAGCATAAATTGTATCAACTGCGTTAGAAGTTGAGGCTGCGCAGTGGAAAACCACATCAACCCCTTCCATAATTTGATTAACAAAATTCTCATCTCTTAAATCTCCTTGAACTGATTCTCCGAAACCTTCTAATTTACGATTATACCCGTGATTACGAAGATTAGTATAACCTTCTTTGTATAATCTTTCTGCCAAATTTCTACCAACGAAACCGGTAGCACCTAATATTAGGATTTTACTTTCTTTATTCATATAACTTCTTTTAATAAAATATCATTAACAAATTTTTTCCATGTATTTGGAGAAGGATGACCTGCGATTACCTTATTACCCTCTACCCATCTATCAGTTTCTATATTATCATAAATCCATTCATATACCCCACCAAATTGACCATACTCATTTTTATAAAACCAGCAATATTTTTCCCAATCAATTAAATCATAAAAATTTTTAATATAAAGGTTGTTTTCAAATCGCTTAAAACTTCCTCTATTACTAAATTTTTTCTCTGAATGTAATTTTTGTAATATTGGCTCTACCTCATCAAACTTTAATGGCTCATCTACAACTTCATTATTTTCTATCTGCCCCTCAAATATTTTTTCTTCGGTAGATAACATATCTTTTATAAAAAATGTTTTTAATTTTATACCTTTACTTTCTACAAAGCATATCAAGTAATAAAACCATTCTAAAAAAGAAAGAGTATCTTCTTCATCGGATTTAACCCACATTGCTTTAGAAGTAAAAAATTCTTTTTCATCTTGAAAATCTTCTTCTTCTTTCATCCAATTAAAAAAGAAATTACCACTTAATGCATAAAATCCGTTTTGAAAATCAGTATAAGTGTAATCGGTCTTATGGATTACTGAAGATGGGATTCTATTAATGTATATTGAATCTCTATTAAGAAATGTCCAACATGCCATTAGTGTAATATCAGTTATACCTTCTTTTAATAATTCATTTGCTTTGTATATCAAACTTCTTATAGTGGTTTTAATATCATTGGTGGGTGAACCAACGTTATACACTTTATAGTATTCCCCTAAATATTCAGGCCAAAATTCACTCTTCTTATCGAGTGTTGCGTGAAAATTAGTAAAAGAACAACCACTACAAATTATGTGTTGTGTAGTATTCATATGTTTTTTGTAATGCTTTTTCAAATCCTAATTTGGGAAGTAACCCTAATTGCTCTTGCTTAGTAGTATCCATCTGTCTTCTCAAATCTCCATTTGGCTTTGAAGTATTCCATCTTATTTCCAAATTCTTTCCACTAATTCTAATAAGAGTTTCTATCATTTGTTTAATAGTGATTTCTTCACCTGACCCGAAGTTAATAGTTGTGTGCAGTTTCCTATTATACAAATCAAATACCGCTTCAGCAACATCACCTGCATACACAAAATCTCTAATAGGTGAACCATCTCCCCAAGCCTCAATCGAATCACCCTGTTCTTCAAATATCTTTTTTACAGTAGATGCAATCACAGTTCCTTTCCCACTAAAATCATCATATTCACCAAATATATTTGCTGGTCTGATAATTGCCCAATTGTGATAATTGTATTGAACTCTATATGCTTCTAATAATATCTCACCCATTCTTTTACTCCAAGATGGAAACCAATCTGCTTCGCCAGGTAATGTTTTCCAAACATCTTCTTCTATAAATTTTTCAGCAGGTGCATAAACTCCAACTGAACTGACGAATACCAACCAAATATTTTTTAGTGCACATTGGTTGATTATCTCTGTATTAATTTTAAAAGATGGATAAAGGAAGTCTACCGGCTTTTCTTTTGCTCTAATAGGAGAACCTTTTATACCAAAACAATTAAATACAGCATCAAATTTGTTTATAAATAAAGATTCTATTGCAAATGGTTTTGTTAAATCTTCTTGAACAAATTCCCATCCGGTAGAAGGTAAGTGTTTTCCTTTTTTTAAATCAACGCCCACTACTTTGTATCCCTCATTTAAACACTTTTTTAATAAGTGTGTTCCAACTAATCCATTTACTCCAGTAATTAAAACTTTTTTCATATAATATCTTTATAACTATCGATTAAACTAAATTCTTTTTTCTTTAAATCTTCTATTGTTTCATCTATCATTTTAGAAAAAGAATATGTAAAAAAATGTTCTCTATTTCTTTCTATTTTTGAAATATTATTTCTATACCATTTTATTAATTTTTCACCTCCTAAATTATAAATCTTTCTAACCTCAACTAAAGCATTACTCAATCTTCTATGATTATCTGGATCGTAATCAAATGTATAATCTATTAAATCTGAATACTCTATAAATCCTAAATCTCTTAAATATTGATTAGAATTCATATCACCAATTATCAAAAAAGGGTGAGAATTAGCTAATGCCTTAAAACTTTTCTCAGTAAGATTTAAACTATTATTTTCAAAAGATGTCTCACTAATGATATTAAAATAGGTATCAGCATAATGGGACTTTGTAGTATATTTTAAATTTGAAAATACATCATTCTGATGATTTGGGTAATCCCAATCTAATACATTAAACCCCATTTTATCAAATTGTTCATAATAATTAATTAAATCCGATAATTCAACATCTTTTGAATTCAATTCTCTGATATTAAAATTATTATTTTTAATCAATACCGATATATAACTATCATCAATCATTCCATTTTTAATTAGCCACAATATTAATTGAATTCTAAAGGTTTTCGTTGTGTTTTTGTTATAGCTCAGAAAAAATTTCTTTTTTGGAGTTCTGATATATTCAAATGGTTTTAATAATCCTATTTCACTCCCATTATGTTCAATTGAATTATCCTTTAAATCTCTATAATGATCAACTAAAAATCCAAAAAGATATGGTTTATGAATAACACCTATACCATGCTTATTAAATAATTGGGAATATTTATTATTTGTAACAACAATAATTTGCTTAGAAGGTATACCGTATTGATCCTTTAGTAAAATTAATTTTGAAAAAAATGAGTTTAGATTAGTTCCTTCGTGAAAATTAGAAAAAACTAAATTAACATTTGGTTTATCTTTAATTTTTTCAAAAGCATTTTCAATATAATTTCTATTTTGCTCTACAACATTAGAGTTCATTTCCCCCATAACAGATAGATTCCATATTATATGGTCTTCATTATTTAATTCAAATATCGGGTTATCATGACCGTAATTCCAATCTAAATTTGAAACCTGACAAAATCCATTACCATTTGGTTTTTTTTTAAAATCTATATTTTCATAGAAAAACTTCATATTCTTTTTGTATTTTATTATAATATTCTAATTCTAAATCTAAATAGAAAGATAACTCTTTTATTTGAGATTTCCAAGTATCTAAATTATCTTTTATAAATTTATAATATGGGGTTTTCTGATGTGTGAATTTATGTGGATTCATTTTTTCACTATATCCCCATTCAGTATGCTCTCTACTTTTTAACAGAGTATCCAAATCTTCAATATCAATCCATTTTACCGAAGACCCCATTTTATTTAAATCATTCACATAACGATATGCCATATAATGATGTAACTCAACATGAGCATCCTTATAAATCGATTCAGGTAAAATATTATCAACCAATATATCTCTTATAGATTTTTCATCAAAATTTTTTAAAAATTTTTCCAAATTTTCTTTAAAAATTTTTATACCAACTTCTAATTGATTTTCTGAAATACTTGAATCAAAATAACTTTTCATAAAAGATTTACCATCTTCCTTACAATATATTAACCTATCGTCTAATATTGATATCATAGTGGTTAATCCAGATACAAATCTTTTATTTGGGTCTCTTATCAAAAAAACAACCTCTTTATTTTTATAAAAAGTTTCATGCGCATAATTTATGAAATCAGCTCTTAATGGAAAATAAAAGTGATCAAAACACATTTCATTTAATTTTTCTGAAAAAGGATGATTATAGTTTTCTATAATCAAATGCTCAGATATTGATTTCATAAACCTACTACCTACCTTAGCAGATGTTACAAATACATGAGTATTATTATAAAAGTATTTGTAACTCGTAGTGTATTCTCTTAATTTATTTTCCACTTATCAATGATTTAAAATATTTTTTACAGCTTTCTCTTTTCCAAAAATTTAAAAAATGTTCCTGGTTATGTTCCAATATAGGCTTCGCATCACTAAATATTGCTTTGATATCAGAATTATTTAAATAATCTATTGTTCTACATACCTCTATCATTCTATCTTTAGGCTCAATAATGGTGTCATATTCTTCAGACCAAATACTTTCAAATGTTTCAAATCCATATGAACGAATTCTTAGCAAATGATTATATGGTGCCAGAAAAACTCCTAAATGGAGATTGATAAAAGGTTTAAAACTTTTTTCGGTGATATGCTCTTCATTATTTTCAAATGATGTTTCGGTAATTAAACTACAATATGAATTTGAATAAGATTCTTTAAAATGTGTTGATTTTGTATCACCAAAAAAATTAAACAAACTTTTAGAATTGGGTTCGTAATAACTTTTTTTCTTTGTATAGAAAATGTATTTTAAGTAAGGTTCATGTTTTTCCAAATCCTTTCTTCCAAAATATTTAGAAAAATGTTCTATTGTAAAAATGTTTTTACCATCTTCAGTTTTCTCTTCTCCAAATAATGGAGAAAATTCATAAGGTGAAAATAATAAAGACCAATCGGTTTTATATAAAATTTCCTGTTTATATAATCTTGCTAAAAAGGCGGCTCTATGTGCCTTTGGAACTCTATTTAAACACAAAAAATTATATTTCCTATTTTCCTCATTTGTAAATGATGGTAATTCAAATTTATACCCTAAGTCATTTATTGTATCATTTTCTAACGCTCTGTGAACTACCAATGAGGTATGTTCTAATAACCAATCGGATACATTAATGTTCACCCCCACATCACCTAAACTATCATTATAATAGTTAGATAAATTTTTGTTAGCAAAATTTAAGTAGAAAGAAGTAAATTTAAGAGAATGCTTTCCAACTAAATCTCTTAAGTTATTAAAAAATGAAATATGATCTCCACCCCCCTCATGTTCTCTCAACAATAAAACTTTTATTTTTTGCTCAAAAATTAATTTCAGTATTCTCGATGAAAAAAAGTTTTCAGAGAAAATAGAAAAAAAATCTGAATTTAAGCTAATTGGGAAGTAAATATTATCATATCTATCAACATCATCTAATGTTATATAATGAGTATCTATATACTCACTACAATAAGGAAACCCACACCCAAATTTCTCTCCATTAGGTGTAGGCCTTCCTTCTTTCCATTCCTCAAATAATAATGTTAAAACGCTACCCATTTTCCACTTCCGTAATGCGGATATTTTGATTTATATGAATACCAAATTACATCAGTTGGCACTTCTCTTTTAGTTTTCCATGTTGCCTCAGTTGGAGTATATGTTGAAACTCCATTATCCTCAACTACAAAGTATAGTGGTAAATCAAAGTTTCTTGCGTATTTATGAACCTCATAGAATATACCACTTTCAAAACTCATATCTCCTAAGAAACACCAAACTTTTTCATCGCTCCCCTTTTGCTTCAATCCCATTGCCACTCCTAATGCAATTGATAGAGTTCCACCCACAATTGCAGATGCATAAAATTTTTCATCTAAATTACAAATTGTAATTGATTTACCTTTTAATATCTGTTCTTCTGTCCACACAGGGCAAACTCCTTTTAATAAACAATGATAATGTGAACGCCAAGTTGAGAATACCCAATCGGTTGAATTAATTCGTTTAAATATTTCTATTAAAGGCTCTTCATTTCCATTTGAAAGATGAATTGGGCCTCTAATCTTACCCGCTTCCCAATGTGAAACAATAAGATTTTCAAAATCAATTAAACTTTCCTTTGTCTGTGTTATATCCCTTATTATGGGATATTGTTCTAAATTTTTTATCATATTAAAAGATCACTTATACAAACTCTATTTTTATCACTTCCTCTATTGAGGGATTTATACTCATCTCCACCTATTCCAAACATTACACAATCGGTTTCTTCTAAATTCATTTCTTTGCAAATTTTAGAATATTTTTCCCCAAAAGTATCCCAGTTATAATCAACTGAATATTTGTTCATTAATTCATATCCAATTGCTGCACCTACTCTATTAACCATTTGTTGTTCATTAAATGCCCCAACACCATCATCTATATGTCTAAAATCATTTACCATTCTTATTCCAACTCTTAGATGTTCCATTCCATAAAAAGCTTTTGAGAGAGAAAAAGTGATAAGTTGAATACAATTGTGGTTAAGATTTACATTTATATTTTTTGCCATTGGATAATATGCAAAATCAAGCATTACAGGAATGCTATTCGTATCACAATAATCTAAAAATTCTTGCGTTAGTAAAGGATGTTGTCTTCCGTAATCAGAAAATGGTACACTTAATATTACGGCATCCCCTCTCTTTATTTCATCATTTTCAATATATTCCCAATTCCAATCATGTTGAAAATTGCATTTATGATAGAAAAATTCTCCTTTTAAAAAACGAAATCTTTTTTTCTTTTGAAGGAGGTAAAAATGATCAAAAGATTGGATAGTTCCATGTACATAACTAATATCTTTATAGTTTTCTAACCCCTCTAATTTATTATATTTTGAACTTGCTATCCAACTTACAAATTTATCTTTGAATTTTTGTAAAATGGTATCATCGTAAACTGATGATAACTTGTTCCAACTAATAATATCTTGTTTGATATTTGGGTTCGGTATAGGCTTTGCTCCTCTTAAATTGTTCATATAAACCTGTTATTTGCATAGTGTACTTAGGCTCCATTCCCATATTACCACTAAGATGGGGTTGCCCATATCTAATTATTTTGAAATCCATTTTTCTCCATTTAGTATATGGCTCATTATCAATTTCAAAATAATGACCAGATTTCCAATCTTCTAAAAAAAAGTTCAATCTACACACATCCAATTTACCGCAGTTTACTTTTTTACAAAATTGATAAAATGTATCGAAATGGGTAGGTATTGTTTGTCCTGGCATTTGTTTTATAACACTCAAAGAATATTCGGAAAAAATATCCTTTGCAAAGTTATGAAACTCTTCGGGTAAATCAAAAGATTGATAATATTCAGTATTCTTATCAATGAAACCAGCTTTGATATATTTCAGATTTTGTTCATCGTATTCAGCTGCATTACCATCTAAAGATACGTTATTAGAAAGTGTATCAAATTTTATATTATGTATTATTAGCATATCCTAAAGGAAATCCATTTCTAAATTCAGAACCCATTTTCGGTACTATCATTTGATACCCCATAATGAGTTGATTTATACCCCTATCTAAATCCCACTCCGGTTTCCAACCGGTTGATTCTATTTTGGTATTTGATACGATATAATCTCTCTTATCAGGATCTTCATAATAATCGTTGTAAGATACCGCAAAATCTTTAACATGAGTTTGAATCTTTTCCAATAATTCTTGCTTAGATAAATTTGCAGTACTTAACCCTACATTAAATATTTCACCTTTATATTTCTCATAATTTTCTAACATAAAGAGAAATGCGGATGCTACATCTTCAACGTGAATAAAATTTCTTTTAAAATTTCTCTCAAATACTACAATGTATTTATCCGTAATTGCTTTATAAGTAAAATCATTTACCAATAAATCAGTTCTCATTCTAGGTGATACACCAAATACAGTTGCTAAACGAAATGTAATAGCATTAGTCATTGTTCTCAAAAAGTTTTCAGCATCACATTTAGTCTGACCATATACTGAAATTGGATTTAGTGGAGATTCTTCGGTACATTCAGTTTGACCTTCTCCAATGCCATACCCACTATTGGTGTTCGGATATAAAATCTTTTTATGTTGAGCAAACCTTACAATATTAACTATTTGTTTAAAGTTAATATCCTTTGCCAACTGAGGGTCTGATGCACACGCAGGAAACCCAACTATTGCTGCCAATGGA
>Ga0208974_1000195_pt1 | contig 26737 bp, 26 predicted proteins | sample GreLakmeER15MSRF_FD_187699 | JGI IMG/M metagenome (GOLD analysis project Ga0208974, IMG submission 187699) | Freshwater lentic microbial communities from great Laurentian Lakes, MI, USA - Great Lakes metaG ER15MSRF (SPAdes) | ecosystem: Environmental > Aquatic > Freshwater > Lake | place: Great... | reverse complement strand
AGACGCAGGAGACGCAGGCTATCCAGGCGACGCAGGCGAAATGCGCGAGGACTTTAACGAAGACGATCTGCAGATTGAGTTCAATCTCAACAAGGGAATTGAAGGTATGATTAGCAAATGCTATAAATTGCCCGAACAAAAAATAAAATACATTTAATGGCTTGGTGTAGCGTAATGTAGCAGGGCGGGAGTGTATATGTTATTATATGGCGTGAGTTATGGGGGAACTGCTTTTATCAAGTGAGTTCGGGTGTTTCAATATATTTTTTATATCTTCATCGGCTTCATTCAATTCGTTATAGATAATCTTATTATCATCTACAAGTTTTATTAAATAATAGCCTACGAATGTTTTTTCTATTTTTCTATATAAAATAATTATAGGCCGCTTTAATATATCGGTATGATTATTATTATCGCCGGCATTAAAAAACTTGATAGATACTTTTAAATCTTTGCTCCCGGCTCTCTTTGATACTTCAACACCTTTTCCATAATCTACGCGGTGATGTATAACCATAATATTGATATTTAAATTGATAGACATTTGTTTCAAGAATATATCGCCGTAATATTTAATGGCTTTCGTAGATTCTATTATATTCATTATTTTTTTACGCTCATCTGGAGCGCTTTTGTAAAAGTAATCTTCCAAAAATATTCGTGTCGTCTTAAATGTCTTGTTTGTATTATTCACGATATTCATAGTATTTATATATGTATGTTTGAAATGTGGATCCTTAAATAGCATATCTATTTCATTTTTATAATCCAAATCAATATCCGGTGTATTATTTAATAATAGATCCTTATATTCCTTGTAAGTATATTCCACAATATCTTCAAAAGTGATAATATTATTTATACGGTTCTTGTCATAGTTAAGCAGATACTCAAAAAGCTCATATATATTATTATCAGTATAAGTAGAATCTATATAGCGCAACTTAGGCCATATCTTTTTCTTATATTTCGTCCATTTTCTTGTGAGAACTTTTTCAATTCCTTTCCAATTTTCGGGAATATGTTGATATTGATTTTTGTTTTCATTTTCATTTTGCTTATCGCTATTATCAGGCGACTTAGACTTTCGCAGATTATTTTTTAGCTCATAGAAACCAATATTAGCATTCACATTAGTGTTAGCATTCGGCAAATAATCTCCGGTATTAGATATTTTTTCAGGTACTCTGTCGGATACCAGGTACTGCGTGAATATCAAATCATCTCCATCTTCCTTTATATTATTTGAAATATCACTAACATAATTATATTTAGAATAAGCCAAATCATTAGAATACCAATCTTTAATATTTTTCCTCGAATATATATCAATGCCTTCAAGCATTATCTGCAATTCTCTCATCGCTCTTTTATTGCCGTTGCCGCTACCGCTTCCGCTTCCGCTGCCGACATTATTCAATAAGGCTTTTATAATTTCTTTGCGGGATTTTTTAGAAAGGTCATTGTAATATTTGTCATCAAATCTCGCATCAAGCAATTTATCATAGATGCGTTTTCTCATATCTTGCCATCTTTTCTCTTCCTTTGAATATTTACCAGTATCATTGTATTTATTCAATATATTGCTGATAATTCCACGGTTCCTACTATAAGCCTCGTCCTTAAATAGTAAATTGCTGTCTATCATAAATTTGTTTTCCTTAGCTATCTCTCCTATATCAACGGCTATATCTATTTTTTCAAACTTTTTAACAATTTTAGAATGGAGACTTTTCCTTATAAAAATCTTGAAGTTATTACCGTCAATATCCTCGCTAAATAGAACATCTTTAATATTCAGGCGTTTAATGATTAAATCAAGCATAATTATTGAAAGTTTTTCGAACTTAATAATACATAACGCTGTATTATCTTTTTTCAATATTATTCTATTGATAGAGAGGTCATTGTTGATTATCAAGGTTCTATATATTTGATTTTTGTAATCACTGTCTTTCTGTCCGTTTGTTTCCTCTATAATTATCTTCCTGATAGTTTTCATATTTTCTAAATTGCGATAGAAGTTATTATTGGCATCGTTTATATTCGCTGAACATTTATTTAATATTTTAACTATATTTTTATGATTATCAAGATAAAAAAATCGGCCCTCCTTTTTATTCAGGGATTTTGATATTATAGGTTCATAATAGGCAACCTCGTTATCCTTTGCTTTATTTTCGGAAGAAGTCATTAACATAATGACTTTCGTTTTTTTCCCGAGATATAAAAGCAGGTCATTTATTGAGGAATACCGAGGACATACAATGCTCACATCACTATGTGGTAGCCCAATCTCTACATCCCATAAGACGATTAGCTTATTATATATGATTGCAACTAATGTATATAAATAATGGATAACATTTCCAGAGGGATTCTCTTCTGACTTTAAATAATTAATGAACTTTTTATAAGATTTATATATACATAATAATCTGGATTTTTGATAAAGGGATTTCTCACTATTATCCTCAATATCTGGAACATTAATTGCATTGGATACATTAGCATATTTAACTAACTCTGCATATAACTCTTTATTTAATTCAGGTATAACCGGTTCTATGTCAGAAAAATCCTTGAATACATTCCCATTTTCAAGCGACAAAAACTTCAAGATATCCAGATTATCTTCTATATTCTTTATAAACTCATCCTTGGTAATTTCTAATAAATAAGCGATTGAATTGATAATATTAGCAGAATTATTCAAGCCTTTTCTTAATACACAGCTATGTTTATTAATGTTATTATTTGATAAACAGTTTTTCGTATAATCCTTGTAATCATCAAATAATATATAATACAGCTCTTTTTGTATTCCTCCAAAGCGATTTTTAGGAACAGGTATTTTATTCATAATATAATTCTTATCATTCTCATTGCTCCCATCGCCAGAAGTTCCTTGTGTTTCCGGGATATCATTAGCTTCCGGGATGACAGGGACATCCTCGTTTTCTTCCTGAATCTCTTCTATCTCTTTATCGCCCTTTTTCTTCTTCTTATCATCGGCCTTTTTCTTCTTTTCTAAATCTTTAATTGCTTTTTTAGATGGCGGTTTAGCAGTCTTTTTGCTATCAACTAACTTGGCAGTTTTTTCGGGATTTCTTTTGCCACAACAAGGAATCTCAATATCTCCTTTAAGTAAATAAACATATCGTGATTTATTTTCATTTTTCATATTTGCGTTCATCATAATGGGTTTCTCATTTTCTTCTGGACATTTAAGAGATTCGGTGCCTGGAGCTTCATCAAGTGGGATATTACTTATAGGGCACCATATGCGCGGGCAAGTATAAAAGTTCTTGTTATCTTCGCTACTTCCATATTCAATATAGTTATCAAAAACCTTCTTATCGTACGGGTTGTATCCCTTGGCTTTTAACATTTCAATCTCTTCTTTTTTTAGAACAAGCGGCTGATACTCCTTCTGGCATTTTCTCGCAGGATTTTTGCCTTTTCCGCGATCTTTATAAAGCTCTTTATCTGCATTATTTAATTTATTTATCAAATAATTGTTATCATTTTTGCTATTCTTATCATCACCGCCACCAGAAGTTCTATTATTAAAGTTCTCATTATTAAATTCTTCTTCGTCAAACTTAAAACTATCACTTGATTTTGAAGATGATTTTTTGGACGAAGATGATTTTGAAGAGGATTTCTTAGGTGAAGAGTGTTTTTTGGGTTCAGGTAAAACAATCTTTGCGATTATTTTTTTCTTAGCGCCGGGCGCAGGTTTCCTTTCATTTCTGATATCTTCAATAATGCGCGTGAGCCAATATTTTAAATTATCTAACTCTACGAAAGAACATGTCTTTTTAATATCTACATAGAAATCTATATTATTATTGTATTCCTTTATTATTATAATGGTCTCTTCTTTTTCACTTATATCAGTATTATTCGGCTTTATATTCTGTATTTCGGCTTTTTTATTAATAACGCCCTTTATATAGTTTATCGTGGTATTTATCCCCATATCTTTTAGCACTGCTAAGATTTCTTCTAGTGTAGATTCCTGTATTTCGCTTCTATTTATTATAAAATTGTCTAAATCAAAGCCTATAGAATTGCCAGCGATTCTCTTGTATTTAAAAACTCCCTTAGATTTTTTCTTATTAAGCACAAAATCCTCAAATATTTTCGCGTATGTTCCTATTTTTTTAATTAATTTGTTATATTCTAAAATGTCAATTGAATAGTTTATTCGGAGATTAATATCTATCTCTTTGAAAACGGCATTTATATTGAACTTCTTTAAATATCTGACAATATCGTCCTTAATATGTATTATATTGCTCTTATTCTCGCCATTATCTATGTCATACTTAAAAGCCAATTTGAAAATACCGTCTTTAAATATTGACAATTTTATATTCTTGTTCTTGTAATAAAGGTTTATAACAGATATATCCTTGCTTTCTTTTTTGGCGGCATTGAGTTTAAACTTGTAATCTAAATATTTCTTTTCAAGTGTGTGGTGTTTATATAATTTATATATTGCATTATTATTATTCGCAAATTGTATCAACTGGATTTCTTCGTCTGTTTTAAGTTTATCAAACAATACAATAAGCGGCTCCATATTTTCCATTCTATACTCAAATATAACCTCGTTATAATATTCGTTCTGTTCTACCACTTTCAATACCTGAAGATTATAGAGCCTGACAATAGATTCTTCGTCTTTGATAAGTTTGGCTATGGCTTCAATACTGACATCTTCATTTTTATTAAAATAATATTTATTTTCATAATCAAAATCATTACGAAAAACTATATTGATTAAATCGTTATTAAATAATTCATCATTATCATTATTGGTGTACTCTATAGATTCTTCAAGTTTCTTTGATGTCCTATCCTTAGATTTTAAGGGATTAACATCATAACCCTTCCAATAAATCTCTTTAATATCAAAAAGCAAGGGTTTCCCTAAAGTTTCATCCCAGCAATAATAAGGAAATCTTAGTGGCTGCTGCGAATTCTTATTATTTTCATAATTATATATATGATATGCTATCTTATTTAAAGCGTCTTTTATATTATTATCCTGAAATATATATTCATTTATCACGATATCATCAGGCTTATATTTATTGCCTATATTGCCTGTATTATTATCAAATACATATGTGATATACTTATTTTCAGATATCCACCTTTTGACAATAATAGGCTTTAATAATTCCATTATATATCTAATCTATTAAGAAGAAAAACATATTATTTTAATATATTAATATAGAAGAATATAAATTATGAATTCATCATTATTAATAAATGATTTAATAAATGTCTTAGAAGGTGCTAATAAGCAAAATGCAATGACTAAAGACGAAATTTTAAATTCTAAATTAGAAAACAATCCTATAATAAAGAAATTAGGAAATATTCTAAATAAAAGCTTTGAAGATTTTATAATAGATAATAATGAATTAACAAAAAATCTAAACGATGCCGTAAAAACAAGAGAAGAGCAAGATAAAATAACCTCTCCAGATACACCGACGGTAGATAAGCCTGCTACTTCTGATAAGCCTGCTACTTCTGATAAGCCTGCTACTTCTGATAAGCCTGCTACTCCTGATAAGCCTGCTACTCCTGATAAGCCTGAAAAAAAGGATGATGAAGATGAAGATGATGAAGATGAAGGTATAATGGGAAAATTTAAATGGGTATTGATAGGTATAGGAATATTTGTATTTCTAATTATATGCGGTGGGTTAATATATTATTATTATTCTTCTTCTTCTCCTGCAGAACCAGAAATTAATGTGTTAAATAATAATCCTGTATATCAATATAATCAAGAGCCTTATGTAAGGTCAGCTCCAACACCTGAAGCATTACCTGCTCAATCTTCACTCTTCTCTTTCTCAGCACATCCGCAAGCTCCACCTGTCCAGCAAGCTCCACCTGTCGATCAAGAATATTCTTATATGATGCCTTTTTCATTTTCTCAAAATTCTAAAGAACAAATTGATAATTTGCAAGATACGGTAAGGGGAAGTGTTAAAAAAATATCTGTCAAAGAAGAGCCTGTTATACAAGAGCCTGCGAAAGAAGAGGCTGTTATACAAGAGCCCGCTAAAGAAGAGCCTGTTATACAAGAGCCCGCTAAAGAAGAGCCTGTTATACAAAAGCCCGCTAAAGAAGAGCCTGTTATACAAAAGCCTGCGAAAGAAGAGGCTGTAAATGAAGATGAAGATACAGGCAGTAGCAGTGATAGCGAATCAGAAGAAAAAAATGAAAAGGTTGAAGAAAAAAGCAGTAGCGAAAGCAGCAGCGATAATAGCGATGACGAATCAGAAGAAAAAAATGAAAAGGCTGAAGATACAAGCGGTAAAGATAGCAAATCAAAAAAAAAAGATAATGAGGAAGATAATAAAATTATAGGGGGCTATAGAGGGAGCGGGAGGGGAAGAGGTCGCGGAAGAGGTAATGGTCGGGTACGAGAGGGAGCGAGAAATAATGCAAAAAATAAAGATACAGGATTTAATTATATTATAAATAAAATATTTAATAGTGTAAAATAAAGACAATGATTATGAATAATAATATAATATATTATGTCTGAATATATATATTATATAGAATCCTATTAATATCCCTGCAATTATTAATATTAAAAACATAAATGAGTTTGATATTAAATAGTATAATATATATAATATTACAATTAAAAATGGATAATAGCTATTAGCATTTTCTATTAATGAAAAAATAATGTTCATTATATTCTATAATTTTAATGATATTTTAAATTACCAACTGTTTTAAGTGCCCTACGCGTATATCTGTGTTAATCATAATTTGATAACCAGCTTTGATGATATTTTTTGAAAACGCAACATCCTCGCTACATATATCTCGGATTACCTTTCCATCATCTGCTATAATTATATTTAATTCGGCGTCAAAATATGGATATTGCATTTTATCAAAAACCTCTTTTTTAACTGCCATAAATCCCATTCCAGTATAAGCGACTGGATAATATTTGAATGAAGTCTCTTTTTTCCATACATCAATTTCTTCTGGAGTACTAAACTTAAATGTTCCATTTTCTTTGAAATAATTAATGTCCCAATCTTTAACAAAAGCATAATTTGTCAAGTCGGCCATTCTATACATACCCGCGACAACAGGATGATGTTCGGCAGATTCAATCAATTCAATAACTTGTTCGGGTGTAAATATAATGTCACTGTCAATCGTAACCCACAAATCAAAATCTTCATTATTGAAAGGCTTTTGAGCATCTCCTCTTAGCGTATCCAATCCAAGCGTTTTCATTCTTACAAAAGAAACATATGAACCTGTTGCTGGAGAAATCAATATATCATATTTGCGCATATCCATAACCTTGCTAATTGTAGAAGTCCAAGAAATTAAAAACTTAGAACTAAAATTATCCCCAGGTAAAGCAAAGATAATGCGCTTCAATTTTTCTGGCGCCCCATTATTACCTGTCGGTCTTGTCGGTTCGGTTGTTGCAATAACAGTAGGCTCTTGTACCTCAGCAATTGATACTTGGGTATCTGTGACAGATTCGCTTGCTTCGTTCATTATATTTAATATTTGATATTAATTCTTATATCATTTTACAAGGAGATTATAAATGTATATAAAATATATTTGCATATTATAATATAATATATGTATAATGTCTAATGATTATTATAATTATGATAGTGTAATTTATAATATTGAGTTAGATAATGAGTCGCCTCGGTGTGTTCAGCCTGCCAAAATAAAGAAACAGTTAAAACCGCATCAATTAGCTTGCTTATATAAGGCGATTATGATGGAAAATCATAGAAAAATTAGATATATAACGGGTGAAGAAATAGAGTCTAATATAGGTATTTTGGGAGATATCGTGGGATATGGCAAAACGCTAATAGCATTGTCTATAGTAGCTCATAATAATCTTGACAATATATGGGTTAATAATGAGAAAATTATTAGTTATCATAGTTCCAAGGCTTATAATTATTTTAAATTAAGTTCTAAGAATAAAAATATAGCAGCTTTAAATAAAATTATTAATTCTACATTAATTGTAGTTCCTCGTGGCCCCGTATACGTCCAATGGGAACGAACATTGCGCGAGAGTACCAATTTGAAATATCTGGCTATTGAAAATCTTAATTTTATAAATAAGAATATGCCAAAATACGATACAGACTACGATGAAATTATCAACTATTTCAATCAATATGATGTAATTCTTATTAAAAACACTACACTGTCTATATTATTCAAATATTATGACCCTCATTATTTCTCATTATACAAGGATCAAAAGCATTCTTCGTATATCTATAAATGGAAGCGCGTAATCGTAGATGAATGCCACGATATTATTAATAAAATAGAGGGGCTTTCCTATTTATATATTTGGTTAATTAGCGGAACCTATTTAAATATATGTGACCGCGTTTATTCATCATCCATATCATTACATCATAATATGAAGGAGTTTATTAAAGAGGAATATCTGAACTTTATGCTCGTCAAGTGTAATAAGGAGTTTGTTAAAGAGAGCTTTGATATCCCTCCAATCGTAGAGACATTTTATTTGTGTAAGATGTCAAAATATTTGAAGGTAATTAAAAATTACATTAGCCAGAATGTGCTTGAAAAAATAAATGCGAACGATATTTCGGGGGCTATCAAAGAACTTGGAGGTAAAAATGAAACTGAGACAGGAATAGCCAATTTGATATGCGCAGATATGAACAAGGCTATTCAGAATAAATATAAAGAGAAGGATTATATTACTTTATTGGATATAGCAGACGATGTAAAAGCTAATAAATTGAAGATGATAGAGCAAGAGCTAATCAATTTGAATGAAAAACTGAAAGATTTGACAGAGAGGATATCAGAGATTGAAAATAAAACATGTGCAATTTGTTTGGATAATATAACGCACCCTATAATTTTGGATTGTACTCACATATTTTGTGGTAGTTGCATTATTAATTTATTAAATAACAGGGGAATGACCGGAGATAATATCAAGAGGTGCCCTAATTGTCGCAAAGAAATAACTAGTACTGACAATTTGACAGCAATTGTTCCAGATAAAAAAGAGGAGGCTGTAAAATTATCAAACAAAGATTCTATTGGAAAAGGCATATTGAGCAAAGAGGATACCTTGATTGAATTGATATTGAATAACCGAGCAGGCAAGTTCATTGTATTCAGTCGCGTAGATGCTGCATTCTCTAAAATTACTGAAATACTTACGACTAACAATATAACACACGCATGTCTCAAGGGTAATACTAACCAGATGATGAATATCCTTAACAACTTTAAATATGGAAATACTAATGTTATTTTGCTTACTACACAATATGCTGGTTCGGGCATTGATATTAGTGTTGCCACAGATGTAATAATATTACACTCAATGGACGCTGATAAACAGCAAGCTATTGGAAGAGCCCAGCGTGTTGGAAGAATAGCCCCACTCAAAGTACACAATCTATGTTATGAACACGAACTGAACCAGAATGAAAATCTTGTTATTAATAATTAGATATCATATATCATATATCATATATCACTTTGGTATAACAAATGTAATAAAAATTGATATTGTTTATATATTAAATATAATATATATAACAGATATAACATAGTATATAATATACTATTAACAATATCAATTTGTAAAATGCCCGATGATAGAAATGCACTGAATGACTCAAATATAACTGGAATGAATGCGGGCAGCCCTGGCAACCCTGGCAACCCGTGTCATCTTAATAAGAGAATACCGAGGTATAAGATGGGAGATGATAATGTTATTAAGATATCTAATGATAAGCAAAAGTATTATTTGAATATTGCTGCTAAAATTGCCTCAAAATCGCCGGTTTATACGCACAAACACGGTGCTATAATAGTATATAAAGATATTATAATTTCATCGGGATACAATTTTTATATAAAGGGAAATAGTATGCACGCCGAAATATCTGCAATATCAAAAATAAACAAGAAGTACAAGGGGATTCTTAATGAATGCGATATCTATGTCGTAAGAATAGGTCCTAATAGCTTAGATAATCCTCTGAAATATTCACGGCCTTGCTTGGATTGCGAGAATACAATTATAAAATACAATATTAAAAATGTCTATTATTCAACATCTTGCGAATATGATATAGTACACGGTGCTATTCATAATAAAAATAAATGCAAATGCTTCTTATAATTTGATGAAGTATGAATTTACGAACATACAAAGTATAGAGTTATAGAGTAAGAGATACTTTGGGGATAATTCTCTTAATATTCTTTTTTACTACTGTTTCGCGTTCGTCTTCAAATATTTTTTTAAGCAATTCTTCGCCAGAAAGCTCATTATATTTAATTATTTTTGTTTTAATATCATTCATTTTGATAGGAACTTTGCATTCTTTAACGTTTGTTTTAATTCTCCCATGTTGTGTATTAAGGTCATTGTATTTATAATTAAACATAAATTCTTCTATTTTATTATTTAAAACTCGCTGGTAATTCTTGCGCTCTTTCATAGCAATACTTAGTTTTCTAATCTGGTCATCGTATTTAAACCAATCATTCACGAGATTTTTAAAAGTTTCCAATTCTTCGGGCGTAGGCTCGTTGCTATTATTGTTAATAATATCATCTACAATATTCAAATTATCCATTATATATTATAATTGTATATTATCCTTAAATTATTTTTTTGCGCCTTTTGCAGGTATTACTTTGGGCTTGACGATAGGCGTAATGAACTTTATCAAATCAGTCAATTCTCTGTTTCCATTGTATTCGCTCTTTTTACCACGCGAATACTTAATTATCGTAGGATATCCGTCAATATTCTTCTTGTATTTTGCAGGAAGATGATCATAGTTATTTGCCTCCACATTTACTATAGTTATATCTTTTTTATTTTTTATGCTATCACACAGTTTATTCCAAGTAGGTTTCAATTGAATGCAATGGCCGCACATATCCGAGTAATATAATATAACTACATTCTCGCTTGAAATTATAACATCATTAACATCTTTTTTATTGTGAAGATTCAAATAATAGAACATCAAAAATCAAATCTTCTATTTATATACATTATTATTTTATCTATCTTAATATAAATAGAATTATGAATAATTATTACGAAGTTATAAAGGACGGAGTCCAAGAGGCGCCGAAGGAATATAATATGAAGGAATTGAGTTCAAAAATATCCTGTGAGAATATGTCATTATTATCAAAAAAATATACTGATAGTCAGAGATTACTATTTGACGCGAATATTAATATGGAATTGTGTCATAGCCACCAATATTATTTTGATAATTTGGATGATATAAAAGGCAGGGAGAACGGACTTTTATCTGGAATGTCTGTTGGCAAAAAGAGTTGCATTTATAAGAAGCCCTTTTATAACGAGGGCGATTGGACTTTTCAATATGGCATAAGTGATACTTTTAAAAACCAATTGAACTCTTTTGAACTGTTTGATTATCAATCCAAGGCAAAAACCGCAAAAAACTTCAAAAAAGAATGTCCAGTTGATATTAATTTTAAATCCCTAGGAGAATGCGACAAAGGCCCCTTCTCAACCTATGTCAATACCTTCACAAACGACCATGACAACTGTGTCTAAAATTGCGACAGAGGAGCGAATCGCAGACGAATATAAAAATTGATTGGATAATAATACATTTATATTATTATAAGAGACTATGTTTTATGTTGATGTGAATCCTGAGAATATTCTCAAGCTTAATATTGCAAATCACAAAAAACTCAAAAATATAACCAAGGTTATTATTGCAAAAATGAAGCTTAATGATGAATCATCTAACGAAGACTATTTTAAATTGAAAAATATCATTGCAATGTATGTAAATGAAGAGATTAAAATAATGCATGAGCGCGATATTAATGATATAATTGGTGATTACGGATTTGATAATGCCGTATATTGTTATAACAAAAATTATAGGATATTGGATAATATAACTGTGCGAATGCTTGTATATAATATTATCCACAATACTTATATTATGATAATTGATAAGGAAAGGAAAGATGCTGTCGGTAAGATTCAGAGCTATATTGTTGCAGAAAAAATTAGAAAGAAATATAACAAAAAGGTCAATATAAAGCGCGAGAGTGATTACTTGATTGATAAAGTTAATAATGAGATTAAATGCGATGATGCGAAGCTAATATTGAATACGATAATTAATAAGTTCGTCGTTAGAACTATTAAAGCGATTGATAAAACATAGTATCGCGATAATCTTCTATAAACATTCTAATAATTCTATATTTATCTGTGCTTATTTTTTTGCCCATATCAGTATTTATGTTATTCATCAAGATATTTGTGCGATTTTCTATGTTATCAATGATACTGCTTATATTACTCTGTTTATTTACAATCCCGTATGTGAAATATCTGGATATTCCTATTGCTCCTAGCGAATCTATGCGATCTGCATCTCTTACGCAATCCAATTCAATAGATTTATATGAAGACGAAGGCTTTGCCAATTCATGAGACAAGCTTACATTACAAGCAATATCTATAATATTTTCTAATATACTTTTGTCATCTATTAAATTATTAAAGAAGCCCCTCAATACATTTTCTTGAGTGTCCTCGTTATTATTACTATATTTGCTATCATTTATATCGTGCGTCAGCGCTGCCAATTGAATTATAAATATTTGTTCTTCATTTAGATTTTCTGATATTGCCAGAGTCGTAGCTATATTTTTAACTCTCATTGCGTGGTCAAAACTATGCGAATCATCATATTTTTTCATATAATCTTTGGCAAAATCCTCTGTAAGAATAATAATTTCTTCATTAGTTAAAGCAATTCCCACAGGTTCTATAAGTCCATATGAATCCATATTATAAATCGTATATAATATTATAAATCCTATCACTTTTTATTTATTTTTGTTATTTTTCTAATCAAGTTAAAATCGTGTTCATTAAGTATTAATTGGATGCACCCTAATAGTTCGAGAAGTTAGAGATGTATTCAATAATTTTTTTGATATTTTACTTAGACTTCTATCTTCTCTAGCATTACCTATTATTTTATCTCTCCTTTGTATTTGCTCTTTTTTTATTGCTTCTATTTCGGCTTTTAATGATTTCCTTGATTCGTCTATTTTTTGTTTTATTATTTCTGGATTTTGTATATATTTTTTAGTTATATAATACTCTTCCATTGCTTGTTTATCTCTCGCAAGTCTTATTCTTCTTGCAATTTCTTCATTTAATTCTTTAACTAGTAATCTTTTTTTTTCATTTATATCATCGTTAGTACTTGTTTCTGTTTCTGATTGTATTGAAGATACCTTTGTTCTTTGTCTTGAAAAAGCGCCTCCGCCGCCATTTTTCGAGAGGTTTGCAGAAGTGTCGTTTGATATGTTGTATATGTATAGGGCAAAATTGAAAAATACGAGGGTTATTATGCTGACGCGTAAATAAAAATACCAGTCATATTTTATGTCATCATCTTTGCTATATACATCTTTCTTTTTCAATAAAAAATATACTATAAATATTAAGAAAAGAGCTTCAAATAATAGAAAAATATAGATATTGAAATTGCACCTGATATCATTAATAACAATAGACATTAATAACGTATTAAGAATAGATAGTATTAAACATATGTATGTTAGTAATTCATCGTTTCCAATTAGCTTATCTAATGAATTATTCATAAGCTAACCTCTATAATATATAAATATATTATTATATATATTATCATATATGAATAATAAACTTACGATTATTGTTGATATTCGCGAGGACTCTTTGTATAATGATATATTTGACAGAGATTTAGATATTTACAAGGATAAAATAGAAATTACAAAAGAAACATTAGATATTGGAGATATTCATATTAAATATAATGATATTCTATATATATTTGAAAGAAAAACTGTCAAAGATCTTATATCGTCTATACATGATGGAAGATATAGAGAACAGAAGGTGCGAATGTTATCATGTTATTCTAAATATCAATTATCATATATTATTGAAGAAGATGATGTTATATCTTCTAAAATATATTCAAATAAATCAATTATTCAAGGTGCTTATATAAATACTATGTTTCGTGATAATATCAGGGTTTTATTTACAAAAAAAATTTGCGAAACAGCCACATTATTGTTATCAATAGCAGTTAAAATAATAGAAAATCCTAAAAAATTTACTTATGTTCATAGCAATGAAAATGAAACATTATGTTATACAGACCATATTAAATTAAAAAAAAAGAAAATAGATAATATTGATATTGACACCTGTTATATTATGCAGTTATCACAGATTCCTCATATTTCAAATATAATAGCAAAGAATATTGCCAAGATATATCCAAATATGGCTACTTTAATCACGAGTTTAATAAATAATGAAAATAAAACTAAAGAATTATGTAAAATAGATGGAGTAGGTAAGGAGAAAGCCGCTACAATTATTAAATATTTATTTGGAGACAATTGAGAACATCTTATAATCACCAATAATATCTTTAAATCTTCTAATATTATTAATGATTTTAAGGTCTCCTATATTTTGAGTATTGAATATATCACCTAATATATTAGTTTCCTTCGATTTTTCTATATCCTTATAATATACTACTGCTGTATTATATTCAGTTATAAATTTCTTATTATTCAATGTAATCACATATTTCTTATTTTTATCATAATTAATGATTTTACTTATAATATTTATTACTTCTTTATTCTTATCCTTACAATTATTTTTTTGATATTTCCATATTTTGTATATTCCATCACCAATATAAGCAGATGAAATGATAACACCTGTCTTAATATTCTTAGTAATTTTAATATCTACTTTAAATGTTCCATCTTCAATATTTTTATCAGATTTTTTCATCTTCTCCTTATCGGTGCTAATAATCTCATCACATTCTCCTATAATATTCTTATTATCATTTACAGTTTCAATATTAGTAATCTTATTGGCCTTCACTGACTTAGATATTTTCTTAACTTTTGGTTCTCTTAATATGTTAATATACTTGTCGAATAATAACTCTTTAACATTCAATAATTTTAAATTATCTAATCTGTTTTTTCTACGAATATTATCCTGATACATCGGTTTAGTTAATAATTCTTTATCAACATTTTGCCAATATTCTTCATCTTTATCATATCCCGGTAATTGATCGATACACAAAGCATATAATTGAATAATAGGTTTCATTATTTGATTCGTTATATAATGAAGATAATCTGGTGTCAATTTATTCTCTACTATATATTCGGGGTTTTCTATCCTGTCTCCTTGAAGAGAGTTTGGATTATCAGTTTTTATATATACAAATGGAATGCGTTCGTTTACACAAGGACGATTTCCTGGATCTCTTGCTCCTATTCTATCTGCCAAAACCTTATGGGCAATTTTTGAAGGGTCTTTATAAGACGCCTTTATACTTTTAGTAATTACTAATTCTTGTATAGATGTTTTGCCTTCTACCAAGTCCTTTAATTCTTCATTTAGAAACTCTATAGAAGAAGCCAAATCTTGTTTTGTCAATATTATATCAATGACTCCTCCATATACTTTCTTAACAATATGAGCATTATCACGTCGTTTCAATACAATTCCCATAGATTTCTGTTTATAACTATTAATATCCGTTTCATATAAGTTTCCAACGTATCTCTTTTTACTTAGCAATATGAATGGATATAGTGATTTTTCATAATTTAATTTCTGAGGTTTAGGCATTATTTTAGCAATCTCTTTTTCTACAATTTTACCCATCTTTATAGCATAAGGCAATGCGTCCTTTCCCAATACTATATTTCCTTCCTCGTCTTTTAATGGAAATTTACAGAATATAGAATCAGTATCACCGTATATAACATCAGCACCGTAATTATCTTCTACAAATTTCTTAGCCATCATAATCATTTCTCTTCCTGTTGCGGTAGTACACGCGGCTATTTCTTTTAAATATATTGATGATGTCCTAGCACCAATTTGACCATATAGTGAATTTGCTGTAATTTTATAAGCAATCTGTCGCGAATCTAATACATCCTGTTCAAATGTATTATATGTATCTTCTATTGATATTACACTATCTTTTTGAATATTATAACTTTCTTCTGTATCTATATTAAATATATTGTATATTTCGCCCTTATCTATACAAAATCCAATATATGTATTTGTGGCATCTTTGATTGTCTTATATTCTATTTTTTTCCTCGTATTTTTCCTTTCAATTAAAAGCATATCTAAAATGTCCGCAATAATTCCCTTACGCCCATCTTTATATTGTACAAATGTACATTCTTTTTCTCCAATCTTTTTCTTCTTATCTCCCTTACCTTCATATATATCATAATAGATATTTTTGTATTCTATATTAGGATCGGCGACCCTATATTTTTCATCTATCAAATAACAATCGTGAGATAAATTATTTGAAATCATAGATGAAGGATATAGAGATCCGTAATCAAATACTACAATAGGGTCGTTTAAATATATTGCTTCTTTAGGGTCTAAGACAACCGCACCCTCATATCCATCTTCAATATCAATTACATCATTATCATACGATTTAATAGTAGGGATAAGTGTATTTTTTTCCATACATTGTTTAGCGATTAAAGAGAATATTTTAATGCCTTGACCTCTGCGAAATAGGAAATTAAGCGGAACTAAACAAACATTACCCATACCAATATTATTCTCTATAATCTTTAATTTATGAATAAGACGATTAACAAGACAGCAATCTTGAATACAATATTTCGCAATCTCGCATCTATCTTTAGAATTACCTTTGAACTTATTGAATATTTCTTGCGGCTTTAAATCATTCTTATTATCGCCTAAAAATATTGATGCCACATTATCTAATTTATAACTATCCAATTTTTGTTCTCTTTGCATTACTTTTAATAAATCGATTAATACCACTCCATCCATATCAATATATCTAAGAATATTATCTCCCATAGCAGATGATGATAATTTTTGTTCAACAAGTGACGTTTTACGGGTTATTAATCTACCCCATCCTATACTATATTCTTCTAATATTCCGAGCTCTTTTGCTCTATCCCAAATATATGGCATATCAAACCCAAATATATTATATCCTGTAACAATATCCGAGTTCAATTCATTCATTAATTCCTTCCATTTTATTAATAATTCTTTTTCTGTAGAACATGATAAAACATCACAATCTTCAATTATATCGCATGTATCTAATGTTATAATACTTTTATATATTATTTTTTCAGATCCATAAATATGGACCGTAGTGCCAATTTGAATAATTTTATCACCCTCCAATGGAACTAATAAACTATCTAAAATTTTTGCTAATTTTGTTTCTTCTTCATTCAATTGAGCAATTGTCATATTTACTTCATTTTCTTCTTCTATTTCTTCTACATCTTCTTCACTATGAGAAGTTGATTTTACAGATGCTGATATTTTATCTAGTATAGATATTATATCATTCATATTTTTTTCTAAAAGCACTGGAATACTATCAATATACTGATTGCTTATTTTTCTCTTAGTATATACACGATTAATTTTTAAATCAATTGCTTGATCTATAATGATATCTTTTTTATAAATATTCTTTAACCAATAAATTATAAAATCACTCGTATATTCATATCCTGCTTTTGCCACTAATGCCAAATCTTGCGCGACCTTACTATAATTCTTAATGGCTACAGGAAAATCGCCGTGACTACTGGTACATTCTATATCAAAAGAGGTTATTAGAATAGGTGCTATTTTATTGATATCTAATGGAATAACGTTTTTACCATCGACACTTATATTATAATTACATCTTCCTGTATCTTCGGCAATATCATATTTTTCAATTCTTACCCACCCACATGGTTTGATATTTTGAATATGGATATATTTAAGAAATGGATCAATATTGCTTTCATATGCTTTATAACCTTCCTTCTCACGAGATTTAAAATAGTATTTGAGATTATTATATAATTTCAAAGATTTTACGGAAACCTTGATAAAGCGAAATAATTTATTGTTAGTAAAACCCCAAAAGTCTTTTTTTTCTACTATAGAAATATTAGAGAAATGAGATAACATATTATTAGGAATAATTTTTTTCTCATATTTATTTCCTTTGAATTGTGCCGTATATTTATCATTTAATATAGTATTTTTGAGTTTTACTACATTTGCCTCAAAAACATTACTATTATAATTTTCCCAATACTCTGGTGGTTTTATATAAAAGAATGGTTTAAAACATTTAACCGTAGTTGATATTGTAGCGCCATTATTGCAGACACCATATAAAATAATTGAATAAATTTCTTCAAAATCCTTATCTTTATTTCTATCATTTTCGGGAATATAGATATCAGTAATTTGAAATTCTATTGGTTTATTATCTAATGGTTCGTAATCTTTTCTTGGTTTATCCATAATAAATAGATAATGACAATTATTTAAATATAATTAATTAAAATCAATTTTTAATTTATTATAAGTAATAGAAGAATGGAAATAACTATAGAAGGTTTAATTATTATAATAGTATCTTTAATATGTATTTATTATATTTATAATTATTATCTTAATTTTGGATTAATAAAAGTAAAAAGTAAAATAGATAACAACGAATATATAGTTCAAATTAAAGACGATTCATTAGAAGCCGCAAATTTAATTGCTAAAATACGAGAGAAATTAATAGTTTTAATGGAACATCTCGAGAAATCATTTGGTATGAATGATAATCGCGTTAAATTATTAAAAAAAAACTTTAGACCAGATAGATTAAAAGAAGGTGTTGATAGTCCGGGTTATACTAGTTATTCTATAAATAAAGGAGAACAAATTATATTATGTCTTCGTAATAATGATAAATTAGTCGATATTAATACTATGGTTTTTGTAGTACTACATGAATTTGCACATTTATCAACGGAAACTATAGGACATACAGAAGAATTTTGGGATAATTTTAGATGGATATTAGAAGAATCAATCAATATAGGTATTTATATTAAACAAGATTTCAAAGTTAAAAACGAAGAATATTGTGGTATGACTATTACTTCTTCTCCATTAGAATAAATATATTATATAAGATAAAATATATTATATAAGATAAAATATATTATATAAGATAAAATATATTATATAAGATAAAATATATTATATAAGATAAATATATATTATCTATATTATAAATACAATGAATGAATTGGTGGTATATAATAAAGACTGTAATCAATTTGAATTATTTCTATATATAATATTTATATGTATGATGATTAGTAAAAAATATACAAATACTATCAAATTTGATGTATTGCGAAGAAAAATAAATCAATATACAAATTGGAATATCTATTTAATATTATTAAATTACTTATTGATTAATTACGCTGATATTAATAATCTTTTAATATCTAAGTTTATTGCCAATAATTCTTTAAATATATTTATAATATTTCATAGTTTTTTGCTCTATGATAAAAGAATATTATTTCAAACTATAGATAATACACCATTTGTTCTTAATAAAATAATCAAAAATATTTCTGATAAACGATTATTACAAACTGAATATATGATATGTAATGTTGTTTTTCATATATTGCCTGTATATTTTTATAGAGATACGCTATTACAATATAAATCTTATGATGATACTAAAAATATGTATTTATATACAATAATTTTTAAGTTTATGTGGACTCTTAATATTTTTGGGAATTATAATTTTATGTCTATTTATATACCATCATTTGATTTTTCTAATATTAAATTAGTTAATGGAATAATTGTATGGGATTATATCTTAGATAATCTTCTTATGAATTTATCTGTATAATTTTGATTACGTAATATATAAAGATATTATTATTATTAATTATATAATATGATACCTAAAATAATACATCAAACATGGAATGATGACCCTGTTCCGCCTATAATTAATTACATACGTAATGAAAATGCAAAACTATTGAAATCATTAGGATATGAAATAATTTTATGGACTGACAAGATGATATTGAAATTAATAAATGAGGAATATCCTGATTTTTATAAAATATATAATTCGGCACGTACAGGTGTACAACGAGGAGATATAGCGAGAATTTTACTTATATATCATCACGGTGGTATATATATAGATTTGGATATATTGGTTTTACGTGATTTTGCTGAATTGCTAGATATGAAACGTAATACTTTTTACATTAGTTATGAACCTGTTGAACAAACTAAGTTAATATATAATAGCGATAGATATATATGTAATGCTTTCTTTGCTGCTAATAAAAATAATATATTTTTACATAAATTGTTACGTAATATTCCTGAATATATAAATAGACATGGGTATGATTTATTTGGCAAATTTGATATATTTGGAGGATTTTATATATTGACGAATATAAATGATTATGATAAAAATATGAAAGAAAATGATATTTTCATAATAGAAGACAGAGAATTGATATATCCTATAAATGATTTAAAATTAGAAAATATTCCTACAGCAGTTAAAGATTGGACTTCTGTTAGAACTGGAAAATATACATCAAATCCTATTATGGTTCATTATTGGATACATGGAGATTTTGAATCTAAGAATCTTCTTAATATATTTAAGCCCGATGTTAATTATAATATACATTATAATATGTATATATTTTTCAAGATATTGTATCCTAATATAGAAAAAATTGATAATCTCTCTTAATAGTAAGTGGTTTATGTTATTAATAATCTTGCTATTATTGTTACAAATTAGTTGTGTTAAAACTTTTGCTAAAATGCAGTATACGAATATTATTAAAGATACTATATTAAATGATCCTAAAATGCCAATGATTTATACTAATAAATATTTGAAGAAAAGTTTAACTAATACAGTAGCAAATTGTAATTATAATAAACAGTTTGTTTCAGCCGAACACATATATCCACAATGTTTATTAAATATTAAACAGTCTAATGATATGCATAATATTATCAAGACTATTAATACACTTAATGCCAATAGATCTAATTATAAATTTCACGAAGATTATGATATTAAAAATAAACACTGGGTAGAACTAGAATGTAATAATTACGTTAATCACAAAGAAAAAATATTTGTACCAAATAATGATTCGCGAGGTTTTATATCTAGGGCTATCCTGTATATGTATAAGGAATATAATTGCAATCCAAATAAAATAATAGATATAGAAATATTAAAGAAATGGTATTATAATTTTACACCAACAATAGAAGAACGATATCACAACGATATTATAAAAAGACTACAGAATAAGAATAATATATTTATATCAAATTATAATAAAAAAAATAAAGGTATAAAAAAAATAATAGATTCCTTGCCATTATGATAATATATATTATAATTATTTATAGTTAAATATTGCGATATATTTATTTTTTGATTATAATAAAAAATGATATTGACATAAAATATCTCATTTTTATAATGAATCTTTTAAATGAAGAGCAAAATAATGCTTTAAAATGTGTTATGGATGGTCATAGTATATTATTGACAGGTTCGGCGGGAACAGGAAAATCATATACGATTAAATATATTATAGAGTATTTGAATAATGCGAATAAGAAATATGCTATTACGGCTTCTACAGGAACGGCTGCTGTTATTATTGGAGGACAAACATTACATTCATTTTTAGGACTTGGATTAGGAACTGGTAGTGTAAAAGAAATATTGAATAATATATTGAAGAATAAGAAAAAATATGAGAGTATATTAAATTTGGATGTATTAATTATTGATGAGATTTCGATGATTGATAAAGAATTGTTTGAAAAGATATCTATTATATTAAGTATTATAAAGTCCAATGATAAATTTTTTGGTAATATTCAGTTAATTCTAGTAGGAGACTTTTGTCAACTTGCACCTGTAAAGGGTAAATATTGCTTCTTGGCTGATATATGGAATAAGATGAATATTAAAATAGTATTATTGGAAAAATTAATAAGACATAATGAAGATTTACTATTTCAGCAAATGTTAAAAATTCTTAGAAAAGGTAAATGTACGGATAATATTATTAAGGTCTTAAATAAATTGAAAGATACTAAGTTTGAGAATGGTATTATTCCAACAAAATTATATCCAATAAATGTCAATGTTGATAAAATAAATAATATTGAAATAGAAAAATTGAAAGCAGAGGGAAATATCTCTAAAACTTATAGAGCCGTAACGAGTTGTGATAAAGAGAAAGAAGGTGAAAAATTCACAATAGAATTAACATTAAATGCACAGATTATTGTAATTAGAAATATAAATGTTGAAGATTCTCTTGTTAATGGGACACGAGGTATTATTAAACATCTTGGAGAAGATTTTGTTATTATTAATGATGTTAAGGGAAATATTCATAAAATCAAATATTTTACTGATACATTTAATAATGTTATATCTTCTAAAAGTTCTTATATAATACATATGCCTATTAGAATATGCTACGCCCTTTCAATACATAAATCTCAAGGTATGACGATAGACGCATTAGAATTAGATTTGGGTTCTAATATATTTACTTGCGGTCAATCATATACCGCATTGTCGCGTGCTAAAAAATTGAGTTCTATTAAAATTATTGATATTGATAAAGATTCTTTTAGAACTAATATAGATGTTAAAAAATTTTATAAAAATTGTAATAAATAATCTTAATAATTATTAGATATAAATAAAAATGAAAGAAGCATTTGTTTCACAAAGTGAAAACGATGATATTGTAAAAAATGTGTTTATAATATTTGGTTATTCGATTGCTAGTATTATAACTATATTATCATTACTATGGGGATATAATACAAATACTAATATATTTATAGCAATTTATTCTTTAATAATAATTTTATATAATGTAATGATAATTTCAATAGTTGTTATGAATAAACAAATATATGATTCTACAAGTTATAGTATAATATTTGGAACTACCATATTTTCTATATTTTTGACTTTTTTCATAGGTGTTTATTTTACGTACAAATATTTTGTAGTTTCTCCGTCAAAAGGAGCATCAAATGTTCAAAATGTTCAAAATTCATATAATTATTAAATTATATATATCCTATGTATGATATGATATATAGTATCATATATAATGATAATGTTTTTATATATATATCAAGTGGTAAAATATTTTCTTGTAAATATTCGGGTATTTTATCATATATATTATTTATTATTCCACTAAAATAAATTAAGAATACTATAATGACTATTATTAGATTCTTTTTAATCAATTCGACATCTATATATAACATATAATCGTTTTTATTATGTTGATTAAAATGTTGTGAATATGGATTTTGCGACGGATTTGGTGGATATGACGATTGTGACAGAGAAGGATAATATTGATTCTGAGATTGATTATAGGTTTGTTGATGAGATTGATGAGATTGATTAGATTGATTAGATTGATTAGATTGATGAGATTGATTAGATTGATTAGATTGATGAGATTGATTAGAATATGATGGGTTATTGGGTGAATTAGGTATTCCTATACTTGGCATCTCGTGTATTATAGGTGGTTGTAAATTTACATTCATTTCTTTATTATTTTTAGATATTAATATTTCATCTCTGAACTCATTTAGAACATCTTGTACGATAGGATCATTTATATCATTATGTTCGCTACTATTAGTCATTATACCGTAATAATCTAATATTATATTATATTTAGATATTGAATATAATTACGCAACATAATTATATTATATATATTATAATGTTGCTAAATCCTAATTATTTAATTGAATTGCTTACAACTAATAATATAAAAATAAGGAAGTGTATTCATATAGGTGCTCATAAATGCGAAGAATTGCCAATATATATTAAACTAGGATTATCTCATAATGATATAATATGGATAGAAGGAAATAGCGATTTAGTTTCTTTGTCAAAAGATAACAAAATATATAATTATATAATATTAGATAAGGATGATTGTGATATAATATTATATAGAGCAAATGATACATCATCTTCGTCTATTTTAGATATGTATATTCATAAAGAAGTTTATCCGAAGATATCATATATAAATGAAATAAAATCTAAAAGTATTACTATTGATACTTTTTTACATTTACATAATATAAATAGGGAAGAATATAATTTCTTAAATATTGCTATTCAAGGTGCTGAACTATTAGCGCTAAAAGGTGCTATAAATTATTTGAAATATGTAAATATAATATATTGTAAAATACACGAAATAGAATTATATAAAAATTGTGCTAGCATAAAAGAATTAGATGAATTTTTAGGAGGCTATAATTTTAGGCGTATTATAACAATTATGACAGATAAAGGATGGGGTGATGCATTGTATATTACTTCTTAATAGTAGGTATTTTAGATTGTTTAGGTGCTTTAGGTGGTTTAATTTTATTACATCTTCCTGTTTCTAAATTTCTTATTTCATCTTCTTTACATTTTTTAACACATTTTCCTGTTTTAGGATTAATTTCTTCATCGTCTTTACATGCTTTAGTATCTTTTTGAAGTTTAGGTAGTTTTTTAGGTTCTTTTGGTGGTTCATTTAAAATAGCATCCGATGGCTTTTTAGGTTCTTTCGGAGGCGTTGGTATAAGTTTTTTAGGTTCTTTCGGAGGTTTTGGTATAAGTTTTTTAGGTTCTTTCAGAGGCGTTGGTATAAGTTTTTTAGGTTCTTTCGGAGGCGTTGGTATAAGTTTTTTAGGTTCTTTCGGAGGCGTTGGTTTTACAATTTTATCGACAATATCATTTTTAAGAGATAGTTTTTGATATGTATAAATTTCTGGAATATCTGATGCTTCATATTTATATTCTAGATATTTGCGTATAGCCCCTTTAGTTTTATCTTTTTTAATTTCTTTCATTAAATCTTCTTTTATAGATAAGTAGTTTTCGTAACTTATATGTGCTAACATTCTTTTATTTTCATATAGTTCTTCATATTTATTCTTCTTTTGATTATTTATATCTTGTTGTTTATCAAAATTATCAAGATATTCTTTAATATCTTTTTTTAAACTATTAACATCATTTGTATTATTATTAGCAATATTTAATATTTTTTTTTCAATATTTCTTAATATATCCATTTAATTATATTGAGGATAAAAATAATTAAGGTAATATAATATCTTCAAACATTCCCTTGTAAAACGTTTGAAGACTCTCATCTGGTTTCATTTGTTCTTCGTATGTACTTCTTGGTATATATTTAACAATTATTTTTTCCTTATCACAAGTATTTTTCTTACTGTAATATCCTTGAACTATTAATATAGTACCTATAAAAAGTAAAAATATTGCAATTGCTTTCATTTCTTAATATTATAATATAGTTTATTTTTATGTATTTCTTTCACTCCATACATCAACCTTCTCAAGTTCCTCTTTAACTTCCTCCAATTTTACAATATCATCATTCTCATTACTTGCCTCGACGTTATCACCGACGTTATCACCAACAGGTGCAGCGTTTGAAGCAAATGTTTGCTTTCTATTCTCAAAAACAATATCGCGATTATCCATATTGTTCTTATATTCTTTCATTAGCGTATTCAGTTGCGTTTCAGAATATTCTTGATTATCAAGACATTCTGGATTAGGCGACCAAGGACACCAACATCCAACTTGTGCAATATAAATATTAAACTTATTATCTATTTTTTTCAAAAATTCACTACGCGTTTTTGCTTCCTCGATAGTATCAAAAGTTCCACGTACTTTAATTCCACGCATAGATGTTATAAAATTGTTATCTTTGTGATAATTTGATTCCAATTCATCATTATTTACAGATTTATAAAAAGCATATTGTTCATTCATCTCTTTTGGTTCAAATATATATGAATGATTTTCAACAATTGTATTTATCATATCTTTTTGTTCAGGATTTTTCTCTTTGATACCATCGAGGAGTTTTTTCATATCATCGGAAAATTTGTGTATAAATTTATTAAAAATATAGGCTTCCTTGTTTACGATAACATCCTCAGGGCTAATAAAAGATAGCAGAACAAAATTTTGACCTCTAATAGGTTTATCTTCATCCAAATAATCAACTTCTTTTGTAGATACCAACGTATTATCTACTGCCGACATTGTTATATTCTTACCTTATATTATAAATATATATTTAAAATCTTATATATATTTATTTTAAAATATTTTATAATAATAAATGTCAGTTAAAAAATACGATGATTCTAACATATTATTATATAGTTTTATAAAATATTTTATACAAGGTCTTATAATTGCTTTTATAGCATTATTAATACAAAATAATCGTTTTGATGTCGCAAAATTACTAACTCTAACTATATTAATAGTTCTAATATTATATCTATTAGATTTATTATCAAATAGGTTTTCTATTTATCAAAATGGTAACAAAATAGGATTAAATAATTCTAATGATTTTATGTTGTTATAAGTTATATAATTTCTTTTTTATTGAATTATTACAAAGTAATTTCCATTGGAATATAAAATATTATTATACATAATGAATATAATATAACATATGATAAGAGAATTGCTTGATTAATTATAAAAAGTTCTTCGTA
>Ga0208974_1000193_pt1 | contig 26840 bp, 32 predicted proteins | sample GreLakmeER15MSRF_FD_187699 | JGI IMG/M metagenome (GOLD analysis project Ga0208974, IMG submission 187699) | Freshwater lentic microbial communities from great Laurentian Lakes, MI, USA - Great Lakes metaG ER15MSRF (SPAdes) | ecosystem: Environmental > Aquatic > Freshwater > Lake | place: Great... | reverse complement strand
AGAACAGACTAATATACCAAAGGGTAGAATGTTACATTAATATGAAACCCAGAGATTTATTATAACATACACATTTTCAATTGTACAATGTAAAAAATCTAAATGCGTCTAATTTAGATTGTACGATATCTATCTTATAGTGTATAATAGAGAAAACAAACTGGAATTTTAATGGCAACTCACTATGTAAATAATGCTCAGATGCTCGAGTCCATTAAGGATTACCGAGAAAAATTACTAGCAGCTCGAGCTAACTCAACTACAATTCCCAGGATCCCAGAATATCTTGGTGAATGTATTATGAAGATTGCTACTGGTCTAAGTAGAAAATCAAACTTTATTAATTATTCATATAAAGATGATATGATTCTTGATGGAATTGAAAACTGTGTTCAATGTATGCATTCTTTTGATCCAGAGAAATCTTCAAATCCATTTTCCTATTTTACACAAGTAATATACTTTGCTTTCCTTCGCCGCATTGCCAAGGAAAAGAAGCAATCATACATCAAAGGTAAACTCATTCAAGATATGGCATTTGACTCATTTGATCTACAAGGCCATGATGATGATGCAGACTTTAAGAATGCTTACACCGCATTTATCCAATCAAATTCTAACTTTGACGATTCTTTTATAAAGAATAAAGAAAAGAAAAAGAAAGAAAAGTTAAAACAATCACTTGCTAACTTTATTGACGACCCAAAGATAATTATAAACGAAGATAACAATCCATTTTTTAGTGATGATATCCGTCATGAATGATAGAGACTGGTTAGACAAAGTTGCATTAGCTGCTTCAGTATATTGTGAATTGCCAGAAGCTAATGAAGCAGAGATTGATAAGTTCATTGAATTTTTGTATCATGCATATGGATATGATAGGATGATGGAAGCTAGGAAACAATGAAAGTAGCAATCATAACTGATCAGCACTTTGGTGCTCGTGGTGATAGTGTTCAATGTTTAGATTATTATGAGAACTTCTATAAGAATGTTTTCTTTCCTAAGCTTAAAGAACACAATATTACAACAATGCTTATCCTTGGTGATACCTTTGATCGTCGTAAATATATAAACTTCAATACACTATCACGCACTAAGAAGATCTTCTTTGATAAGGCTTTTGAGGCTGGTATCTTTATCACTATGATTGCTGGTAATCATGATACATATTTTAAGAACACCAATGAAGTTAACAGCCCCGAGTTAACATTGAAAGAATATAGTAACATTGTCATTGTTACAAGACCAGAAACTGTTAATGTTGCTGGAATACCAGTTTGTTTTCTCCCTTGGATCTGCACAGATAATTATGAAGATTCAATGAACGAGATTAAGAACACTGTTGCCGAAATTTGTATGGGTCACCTAGAGATTTCGGGATTTGCTATGTATAGAGGAGTAGAATCTCATGATGGATTATCTAAAGAGTCATTTAATAAGTTTGACATGGTTTTTTCCGGACACTATCATCATCGGTCTAACGATGGTCATGTGTTTTATCTTGGCAACCCGTATGAATTAACGTGGCAAGATTATAAAGATCCTCGTGGTTTTCATCTCTTTGATCTTGACACTCGTACACTTGAGTTTATTCAAAATCCGTATAGTTTATTTGAGCGATACGAGTATGATGATACTAAAGAAGATCCAGATAAAGTTGATACTAGTTTTGTAACTGACAAGTATGTAAAGATAGTTGTCATTAATAAAACTGACTTTTATAAATTTGATAAGTTTATAAACCGAGTTTATCTTAATAATCCACTTGAAGTAAAGATCATTGAAAACTTCTCAGAGTTTAGTGATGGTCAGGTTGATGAGAACATTAACCTAGAAGATACATCTAGTGTGCTGTCTGATTATATCGATTCTGTTGAAACTGATGTTGACAAAGATAAGGTAAAGAATTTTATGAAAGCTTTGTACACTGAAGCACTCAATAAGGACGTTGTCTAATGCTGATATTTAAGACTTTGACTTGGCAAAACTTTCTATCAACTGGTAACTCGGCTAATACAATTATCCTCAATAAATCTGCAAGTACTTTAGTCATTGGTAAGAATGGCGAAGGCAAGTCTACGATGTTAGACGCGTTAACGTTTGCGTTATTTGGGAAGCCATTCCGTAATATCAATAAACCACAACTTGTAAATTCAATCAACGGTAAAAACTGTATAGTCACTATTGAGTTTGAAATTGGTACATTAGAATATAAGATTGTCCGTGGTATAAAACCAAGCATCTTTGAAATTTATCTCAATGGTGTTATGATTAATCAAGATGCTGCAGTAAAAGATTATCAAAAAGTATTAGAGCAACAAGTTCTACGTCTTAACTATAAGACGTTTACACAGGTTATCATCCTCGGTTCAGCATCGTTTGTTCCCTTCATGCAACTACCTGCGTGGCAACGTCGTGAAGTTATTGAAGACATTCTTGACATTAGTATATTTTCCACTATGAATATAATTCTAAAGGAACGTATTAGTCAAACTAAAGAAGAGATGCGCGATATTGAGAATAAGATTGAGATTGCTAAGAACTCAGTACTTGCTCAAAAGAAAATCATTTCATCGATGGTATCATCCAAGCAAGAACAAGTAGATCACATTCGTAAACAGATTGCAGACAATGATGCTGAGATCAAAGCCAATGAAGATCGTTGGGAAGTGCTGGGCGATACGATGAATGAAATGATGGCGGCCGGTGATAACGCTAAGGAACTTAAAGAAGACATTGATAAAGCCGCTGCTCTTCGTTCTAAGTTAAATTCTAAGAAAGAACACATAGAAGAAACTCTTCAATTCTTTGCAGACAATACCACTTGTCCATCTTGTGAACAAGATATTCCACATGAGCATAAGACAAATATTGGTTCTAAATTTAATCAAGAGTATAGTGATAGTATAGACAACCTTAATGTTCTACAAGAAGCTTATGATAATTTGATGGAGCGCCAAAAGAAACTCACTGAATTAAATAAAGAATTGTTAGCATTAAATGTACAATCAAATGCAACCATCACCGCTAATAAGTTACTTATCCGAAGCAATAAGAAACTCAATGAAGACATTGAAGCTACTAAACAGGACACTGGAAATATTGATGTAGAGAAACAAAAACTTAAACAAGTTGCTGATGATGCAATAGTTTTAATTGATAAAAAGAATGAACTGTCTATAGAACGCAATATCCAAGAAGTTTCTGCACTATTACTAAAAGATACGGGCATTAAGACTGCTATCATTAAGGAATATCTTCCTGTCATGAACAAACTTATCAATAGTTATCTTACAGCAATGGATTTCTATGTTCATTTTGAATTAGACGAATCATTTAATGAGGTAATCAAGTCTCGCTTTCGAGATGAATTCACATATGATTCGTTTTCGGAAGGTGAGAAGATGCGTATAGATCTAGCAATCTTGTTTACATGGCGTCAAATTGCTAAGATGAAGAACTCTGTGAACACAAATCTTCTAATTCTAGACGAAATCTTTGACTCAAGCCTTGACAACTCTGGTACAGATTACTTCCTATCTATCATGAATGCTATAGGCGACAAGTCTAATATCTTCGTGATTAGCCATAAGGGAGACCAACTTTTTGATAAATTTCACTCAGTAATCAAGTTTGAGAAGAAAAATGATTTTTCTTCTATTGTTTAGCGGTGTACATTAATTCGTAGTTGTGGTATAATAGACACATGGTTATACAAACAAACACTCAATCTCAAGACATGCTGGCAAAATTGCTGGCCACCGAGAACATCAACATTATTCGCAGCAACATTAAAACTGCTGCGTTTGACATCAAAGGTCGTACTCTACTTCTTCCACGATGGAAGGAAATGACACTCACGATCGAAGAAATGCTCATGATGCATGAGGTCGGCCACGCTCTTTACACAGAGATAGATTCCTACGGTGTAGTCTTTGAAGAAAAGAAGCATCTTAAAGATTATGCTAATGTGATTGAGGATGTTCGCATCGAAAAGAAGATGAAGGAACGTTATCCTGGTTCACGCAAGTCATTCAACACTGGATATCGTGAACTGAACGATCGCGACTTCTTTGGCGTTAAAGATCGTGATCTTTCTAAACTCCTATTGATTGACCGCATCAACTTATACTTCAAAGTTGGCTTCAGCTGTGGTGTACAATTCAATGCCGAAGAACAAGAACTGATTCGTCGAGTAGATAAGTGTTCTACTGCAAAAGAAGTAATTGCTCTTGCCGAAGAAATCTTTGCCTATAGCAAAGATACTATTAAAGAAAAGATTGAAAAGCGTAAAGTCACAAATACTCGTGGTAAAGCCGAAGAAGCCGAAGAAGCTGATGAAGACGATGAGTCTTCTATGTATGATGACTACATCGATGAAGATGATGAATATGAAGACGAAGACGAAGACGAAGAACAGGAAGAATCTCCACGTCAATCTTCAAAGCCAAAGCCAACCTCACCAGATCCTGAAAAAGAGATCATGGATGAACTGAAACCAACTACACTACAAAAGTTTGATGAAAAGCTAGAGCAACTTGCAGATGAGTCTTTAATCACTCGTTACTTTGAACCTTCATTGTCTAAAACGCCAGAAGACATCATCGTAAGTTATAAAAAGATCCTGCCTGATTTTGCTGAAGCACTTTCGGATAATGTTCTTCTTGGAAAATCTAGCATTGCAAAGTTTAAGTCTAATTCTTCTAACATGGTGAACTACCTTGTCAAAGAGTTTGAAATGCGCAAGTCTGCTACTGCATACCGCCGCGCTAAGATCTCTAAGCTTGGACAACTCGACAGCAAAAAGCTATATGCTTATAAACTTAAAGATGATTTGTTTCGTCAGATCATGACGGTGCAAGATGGTAAGAAACATGGAATGGTGTTTCTCTTAGATTGGTCAGGTTCTATGTCTGACTATATGGAAGAGACCGTTGAACAAGTTATGAACTTGGCTATGTTCTGTCAGCGTATTCAAATTCCATATCAGGTGTTTGCATTTACCGATGGTTATTGTGATGAAAAACGTAGAACTGAACCTAAGATTATTGCAACTAATGAAAATGGTCTATATGGTAGCGTGCATTTGTTAGAGTTGTTCTCTAACAAAATGTCTAATGTAGAGTTTAATAAGATGATCGACTATATGATGTGCAAACCATATACCAGAATGCGCAAATACGGTCTGCAAGGAACTCCATTGAATCAGGCTCTTCTATTCATGGTTGACTATCTTGGAAAATTCATTGCTAACACAGGAGTTGAAAAGACTACATTCATCACACTAACCGATGGTGAAGGTGGTGCAATACAAGGAAATGAAAAGTTCCGCATTAAGAATGGTTCTGATTATGAGTATGATCAAACTGGCCAATATAAGAAAGTAAGTGTTAAGTGCTACTTACGTGATCCAATTACTAAGAAAGATTATGAACTCGGTGTAGAGTCTCATGAGCAGACTGGAACACTTTTGAAGATTATTCGTGATAGATACCAAGTCAAAAGTGTAGCATTCTTTATCATGAATGCCACACAACGAGCTAGTGGTGCATTTGTTAGAATCAATATGCCAACAGGTAATGGTTCAAGTGATTTAGATGCGGCTTTTCATATCTTAAATTCTTTGAGAAAAGATAAGTTCTGTGTTCTTAAGAATGTTCCAGGTCGGGATGAAATGTATCTATTGTCATCTACGTCTAAGATTCAGGATGACACTCTGGGTAAGATCAATGAAGATATGTCTGCAAGTTCTATTGCTCGTGTTCTTGGCAACTCTATGAATACTCGCAAGACTTCTAGAGTGGTTCTTAACAAATTTATTGGAATGGTTGCATAAAACAGTGTACATTAATTCGTTTATTTGATATAATAGATCTATACCTACTAAGTTCTACATTATGGATACAAACTTTCTCTCTGTTCTTTTCAAACAATTTCCCGACACCGAGTCAACTCGACAAGTAAGTCGAGCTCAGATTGTCGAAGTCATGGCTCTAACTGCTACGTCCAAGTACCCCACTTGGCTTATGCAAAATCGAGTGGGTCGTGGTCTCTATGCCGTTCCAACTGATGGAGCAGACTTTTCTAAACCTGAAACACCAGTAAAACCTATGGCGAAAATTGAAGACACCACGTCTTTGGTTCCAAAAGTGGATCCTAATTACGTCATATTTGGTAACCATCGTGACATTGATACCATCATCAAGTCTCGTCAATTCTACCCTGCTTATATCTCAGGACCAACAGGCAATGGTAAGTCTACTACCGTTGAGCAATGCTGCGCCAAAAACAAGCGCCCTCTTATTCGTGTCAATCTGAACATGATGACCGATGAAGATCAACTGATCGGATCTAAAACATTAGTTGATGGTAATGTTGAAGTGGTTGAAGGCCCAGTGCTTATTGCTATGCGCTCAGGCATACCTCTTTTGCTAGACGAAATTGATGCTGGCTCTGCCAACACTCTTCTGTGTCTACAACCTATCCTTGAAGGTAAACCATTCTACTTCAAATTGAAGAATGAATTGGTCTATCCTGCCGAAGGATTCACTGTGTTTGCCACTGCAAACACCAAAGGTAAGGGTTCAGAAGATGGCCGTTATATTGGCACAAATGTTTTAAATGAGGCGTTCCTTGAGCGCTTTGCAATCACCTTCAATCAGGATTATCCATCCGCTGCTATTGAACGTAAGATTGTTATGAATCTAATGGAGTCCTACTCATGTAAAGATGAGGATTTTGCAGACACTCTCGTTAAGTGGGCAGATGCAATTCGTAGGACTTTTGCAGATGGCGGTGTAGATGAGACTATTACAACCCGCCGCTTGGTACATATTGTTCGAGCATTCTCTATCTTCAAAGATAAGAAGAAAGCAGTTGAACTGTGTATCAATAGGTTTGACGATATCACTCGCAATGCTTTCGCAGATCTATTCGAAAAGGTTGCTACTCCTGCACCAGTCGTGAGTACTACTCCTCAATCATCAACTGAAATCCCCTTCTAAGGAATTATATGAACTACACTAACCTCACCAAAACCCAAAAGCGTTGCATCGATGCTTTCATCACTATTCGCCCTGCACTGGCGTCCCAATACAGCATCACTCGTTTAGAAGTAGAAGAACTATTTGCAGAACTACATTCTAAACGTGCCGATGGAGGAGAAAAGATTGGTTATCCAATGTGGCTTGTCAAAGGAGACAAGGTTTCACGTGGACACTATAAGTTCCCCGCACCTAATTTGATCGAAGCTCAAGAAGCCCAAGTCAAATCAAATACCAAAATTGCTAAAGATCTAGTAAAAAGTTCAGAAGAAGATAAAGAATTTTTTACAGAACTGCGTGAATATGGTATAATGGAAGTAGCTTAACGGCTATATCATCAACATAATGGAGTAACTATGAGTAAATTATCTAGACTTGAAGCATACCTGAAATCAGGTTCTACCGCCACGCCTAGTCAAATCAGCGGTATGTTTGGATTGCAAAATCCAACATCTGCAATCCACGCTCTTCGTAGCAAAGGTGTTTGTGTTTACGCAAACAAAGCAAAGCTAGCAAGTGGCAAACCAACAATTAAGTATCGTGTTGGTAACCCAAGCAAGAAAATGATTCAAATTGCGCATTCCTTTGGTTTGTTTGCTTAATTAGAATTGTACTTTTATGGAGGATTGGGGTATAATAGTATCTCGATCTTCCTTTTTTAATTATGAAAAGTAAACCTACACCTCTTGCGCTAGGTCGTAAATTCGACATCGGTAAACTTCGTTATGGATTGATACCTCCTCTTGCTCAGCAAGAAATGGTGAAGGTTCTTACGTTTGGTGCAGAAAAATATGAACCAGATAATTGGAAACATGTTGAAGACTCTATCACTCGCTATTTTGATGCTATGGAACGTCATGTCTGGGCATGGAAAATGGGTGAAGATCTAGATCCAGAGAGTGGAATCCATCACTTAGCTCATGCTATGTGTTGCCTCGCATTTCTCTATGAGCATGATGTGAAATATACAAAGAAAGAACCAAATGGAACTAAGTAAAGAAACACTATCGTTGATTAAGAACTTCGCTGGTATCAATGGTAGTATAATGCTTAAGCAAGGCAATAAGTTGTCTACAATTTCTGAAGGAAAGAACATCATGGCAGAAGTGTCTATCGGTGAAACTTTTCCTATGGACTTCGGGATCTATGATCTTAATGAATTCCTAAATGTTGTGTCGTTGTTTCAAACTACGCAACTCGACTTCTCCGAAAAATACGTGATGGTTTCCGATGGAGGTTCAAGTAAGATTAAATACTTTGCTGCTGGTGAAGGTGTAGTTAAATCCGCTCCATCAACTATTAAATTCCCACAACCAGACGTTGAGTTTAAACTAGATGCAGCGCAACTTGCAATGATTCTTAAGACATCGTCTGCATTAAAAGCAAGCGATCTATCTATCGTCGGTGATGGTACAACCCTCAAGGTTTTAGTATCAGACAAGAAGAACAATACATCAAACGCATATGAAGTTACTATTGGTAAGACCGAAGAAACTTTCAGCGCCAATCTTAAAGTTGAAAATCTTAAGATGCTTCCCGGTGATTATGATGTTGCTATCTCTAAGAAGAAGATCTCTCGCTTTAAAAGTGCAACTGACTTGACTTACTTTGTTGCTGTTGAAGCTGACTCGGAGTTCTAATGAATCAATATTTGTGGGTCGAGAAGTATAGACCATCTACTATCGATGAGTGTATTCTACCTGAATCCATGAAGAAGACTTTTCATGAGTTTATTAATTCTGGAGAGTTGCCTAATTTCTTATTCTGTGGTGGAGCTGGCGTAGGTAAGACTACTGTCGCTAAAGCACTATGTAATGAGATTGGCGCAGAGTATCTCTTCATCAATGGTTCAGAAGAATCCGGCATCGATGTTCTTCGTAGTAAGATTAAAAGTTTTGCATCTTCAGTATCCCTAACGGATGCTAAGAAAGTAGTTATCCTCGATGAGGCAGACTATCTTAATGCTAACTCTACTCAACCTGCTCTTCGTGGTTTCATTGAAGAGTTTAGTAATAACTGTAGGTTCGTTTTTACTTGTAACTTCAAGAATAGAATCATTGAACCTTTACATTCACGCTGTGCAGTTATTGAATTTAAGATAGAAAACAAAGACAAACCCTCTATTATGGGTGCTTTCTATAAGCGTGTTGTTGGAATCCTTAAGACTGAGAACATCACCTTTGAACCTAAGGTAGTTGTTGAACTAGTTACTAAATACTTTCCAGACTATCGTCGTATTCTTAATGAGTTGCAACGATACTCAGTGAGTGGTACTATTGACGCTGGATTGTTGGTGAATATTGGTGATGAATCGTACACTGAATTAGTAAAGTATCTTAAGACTAAGAACTTCACTGAGGTTCGTAAGTGGGTTGGTAAGAATTCTGATACAGAATCTACAGAGTTATTTCGCAAGTTTTACGATAAAGCAATTGACATTCTAGAACAAGGATCTATTCCTCAACTAGTTTTAATTCTTGCTGAATACCAATATAAGGCTGCATTCGTTGCAGATCGTGAAATAAACACTATGGCAGCCTTGACTGAAATCATGGCACAACTGAAGTTTAAATGATGGATGACTTTGCTTTTTATGCTCTTCTAGTTGGTATAAGCTTTTATGTTGGTTGGTATGCTCGCGAGTTTATTGCTTCAATTCGTGTAAAGAGTTTCATCAAGAATGAAACAACAAAAGAAGAATCTAAAATAAATGCTTTTATAGAATTAAAAGATAATATGATATTCATGTATGATAAAGAAACGAATATCTATATTGGCCATGCCGAAAAATTCTTAGATCTTGAAAATCAATTAAAAGACAAATTTCCAGATAAAACATTTGCCGTTTCACACGAAGATATGCTAAAGTTAATGAAATGAGTTTCTTTGATTTTCTAAACGCAATCAATGACAGTAAAAAAGATCTTATTAAAGAAGATCCTCTTACTGAAAAAGACTATGTTCCATTCATGGTGAATAGAGGTTTAAGCTATTTTCCTGATACGATTATGTTTGCAAATGAAATGAATGGTCATGCTTCTATTCCAAAAGATTGGCAGTTTGCATTCTATCTTAACGGTATCAGCAAAAAGAAACGATTTTCTAAGTGGCATAAGAAAGATCAGAATTCTGAGAACCTTAAACTTGTCATGAAAGAATATAACTATTCATCTGAGAAAGCTGCAGTTGCGCTTGAGTTACTTACAGATGAAAATCTTAAACAACTTAAAGCAAAATATGCAGAAGGAGGTCGATAAGTCGTATAAATAAATCCAGTCTAGCATGTTATTATGATAATATAATAAAAATAAAGGAAGTGAAATGACTGAATTAATTTATTACGATTGGACGCCGGATTCAATGCTTGAAGTGACGTTACCTGAACCTGATAATTTTCTCAAAGTTCGTGAAACTCTCACTCGTATTGGAGTGGCATCTAGAAAAGACAAAACCTTGTATCAATCGTGTCATATTTTGCATAAGCAAGGTAGATACTTTATTGTGCATTTTAAAGAACTCTTTGCCTTGGATGGCAAAGAAGCTAATATTACTATTAGTGATATTGAGCGTAGAAATACTATCACTGGTCTGCTTGCAGACTGGGGATTGTTGAAAATCGTTATTCTGTCTAAAGCAGAAGAGCGAGTGTCGTTGTCGCAGATAAAAGTAGTATCTTTTAAAGAGAAACTTGAATGGACTTTAACCGCCAAATATAACATTGGCAAAAAACCTAGCATTAATTAATGGAGATAAATATGCTTAAATTTGAATTGACTCTTGAAGAAGCCAACATGGTTCTTGCAGCTCTTGGTAAAGCACCTTTTGAAGCTGTTGCTGGTTTGATTAACAAACTTCAGCAACAGGCTCAACCTCAGATGGCAGCTTTAGAAGCTGCAGCAAAGGCTACTGCTGATGCTGCTAATCCTAATGTTGTAACTGACGTTTGATTCTCAGGGATGGGAACTAGGCGACATCCTAGTAAATAACTGTCACAGTTTGGCCCACCTTAGGGCTGTTTGATGCTACGGTAAAAGGCGTCCGAGCAATTGCACTGTCACTCGTTAGTTGACCCTGTATTAAGTAAGCAGGAATACCGTTGCGCCTTTGGGCAACATTTTTAAACTCTCGCTTAATAGGAGAAAATAATGTTAAAAAACATTAATGACGCGATCGACACTTTTCAAGGTGTCAAAACAAACTTCGTTGATACATACGTTAAAAATGAAGAAATTAAAAAACCACTCAATCAATTTATTTCAGCACAATCTTCCTTTGCAAAGATAATTGCTAAAGCTCATGTAGATTTTTTTACATCACTTGGGCTTTCAGCTTATACCTTCGATGCAAAAAAAGCATTTGCTAAACAATAAGGAGATTGATATGACTGATTTAAAACTCGGCAACATTTCGTTTGGTCCAATGTTTAAGGACTTTGATAGATACTTCGTAGGTTTTGAAGAGCACCAAGCTCACATGCAGAAACTTCACGCTGACGTCACTAAAAATATTCCCGGCTATCCTCCATACAACATCAAGAAAACTGGTGATAACACATATAGTATCGAACTTGCAATTGCTGGATTCGTTCAAAGTGAAATTGATATTGAAATCGATGGTGGTAAACTTATCGTTAAAGGTAATGCAGCATTAAGGGAAGATGACAAAGAAGAAAACTTCTTGTTCAAAGGTATTGCTAATCGCAGTTTTACTCGTGCATTTGCTATTGATGATCAAATTGAAGTTAAAAATGCTGAACTATTCAATGGCATGCTTAAGATCATCTTGGAACGCTTAGTTCCAGAAGAAAAGAAACCAAAGAAAGTTCTAGTTAAGATTAAGTAAAATTTAACAATTGGAGTTATTATGGTAGTGAAAGTTTACAAACTTATTAGTGGTGAAGATATTATAGCTAATCTTGAAAAGGATACTCCAACGGAGATTATTTTAAAGAATCCAGCTGCTATTGTAGTACAACAAACAGAAGATGGTAGAGTTGGCGCAGCATTTGCTCCATATTCTCCATTTGCTAAGGATAACACTATTACAATTTACAAAACATCAATTGCTGGTTATATGGAAATAGATGTCAAATTGAGTAATGAATATAGCAGGATCTTTGGATCTGGCATTATGATTGCTTCTGCGTCTGAAATGCCGAAGATGATCGTTTAAATTTTACTTTTAATCTTAAACAGGGTATAATTAACTTTATACCCTGTTTTACTTTATACTATGCGATTCTATACTTCAGTTAACCGCTATGGCAACTCACTTCTCTATCGTGGATATGAAGATGGTGTTCGCGTCAAACGAAAGATTTCTTTCAAACCAACTCTTTACGTCAAAGGTAAAGGTAGATCTAAATTCAATGCTCTCGATGGGACTAACGTAGATCCTATCAAACTTGCTTCTATGCGTGAGGCAAAGGAGTTTGTCGAGAAATATGAAGGCGTTGAAAACTTCAACATCTATGGTAACACCAATTACATTACTCAATTTATTGCTGAAGACTTTCCCGGTGAAATTAAGTTTGATCGTAATCTAATTCGAGTTCATACTCTCGATATTGAGGTTGCTTCCAATGAAGGTTTCCCTGAACCAGATCAAGCAGCACATACTATAACTGCTATTGGCATTAAAGACAGCATTCTTAATGTTTACTTTGTGTGGGCCCTTGGCGAATATGACACGACTAAGGCACTCATGAAAGATTGCCAGATTCGTTATATGAAGTGCAAAGATGAGATAACACTCCTAAAACAATTTGTTGCTTTTTGGCATGATGAATTCCTATGTCCTGATGTAGTAACAGGTTGGAACATTCGTACATTCGATATTCCATATCTTATCAATCGTATTAATCGTTTGCTCGGTGAAGATGAAGCTAAGAAGCTTTCACCGTGGGGAATGGTTGAAGCTAAAATGGTTACTATGCGTAAAGGCATGGTTCAAGTGTATGAAATCACCGGCATTGCTCAACTCGATTACCTTGATCTATTCCAGAAGTTTGGATATTCGTTTGGTCCACAGGAATCATACAAGCTAGATCATATTGCTGAGGTTGTTCTTAGTGAACGCAAGTTGGAATACGATGGTAGTCTATACAGTCTCTATCTTACCGATCACCAGAAGTTTATTGATTACAACATCAAGGACGTATGGCTTGTCGATCGCATGGAAGATAAGATCGCCATGATTACGTTATGTTTGACTATGGCGTACAAGGCCGGTGTGAACTACTCTGATACAATGGGCACTGTTGCAATCTGGGATGCATTGATTCACCGTACACTGATGGCTGACAACATCATCATTCCACCAAATAAGAATAGTTACAAGACTGACTATGAAGGTGGATATGTTAAAGATCCTCAGTGCGGAGTTCATGATTGGGTTGCTTCCTTTGACGTTAACTCACTTTATCCAAACATCATTGTACAATGGAACATGTCACCTGAAACTATTCTTAAAGGTGATATCGCACAGAATGTAAATGTAGAAACTTGTCTTAGTGGTATTAAAAATACAACAGATAAGTGCATGGCTGGAACTGGTCAATACTTCTCCAAACACAAACAAGGCTTCATGCCAAAGATCATTGAAGAAATGTATGATGAACGGGTTGTGATCAAGAAGAAGATGATTGAATCCAAGAAGGAACTTGAAGTATGTGATCGCACTGATAAAGTAGAAGTGTATCGCATTGAACGTGATATCGCCCACTTTGAAAACCAACAAACCGCGATTAAGATTCTTTTGAATTCACTCTATGGTGCTCTTGGTAATAAGTACTTCCGTTACTTCACAATGGAAATTGCAGAAGGTGTTACTATCTCTGGTCAGATGATTATTAAGTGGGGCGAGAAGCATCTTAATAAGTATCTGAATGATATGCTTAAGACTAATAAAGATTACGTTATCGCAATCGATACTGATTCAATCTATGTAAGTCTTAATGATCTAGTCCAAAAAGTTTATGGCGCAGATGGCGTAGTCTCTATGCCAAAAGATAAGATCGTAGACTTTCTAAGCCGTGTTTGTTCTAAGATCGAAACTGATGTATTCGATAAATGCTTTGGTGAACTCGGTGATAACTTAAATGTTTACAAACCTCGTATCACTATGAAGCGCGAGAGTATCGCTGATCGTGCAATTTGGACTGCAAAGAAACGATACATTCTAAATGTATTAGATAATGAAGGAGTTCGCTATGCAAAACCAAAACTTAAGATCATGGGTATTGAGGCGATCAAGTCGTCTACTCCGAGCACGTGCCGCAAGGCTTTTAAAGAGTTGTTTCAAGTGCTCATTAGTGGCACGGAAGTACAAACTCAGAGCTTTATTCAAGAATTCCAAAAGAAATTTGATTCCTTACCTGCTGAAGAGAAGGCGTTTCCTCGTGGGGTATCGTCGCTCAAGAAATACAGCGATCCAAAACTAATCTATAAGAAGGGTACTCCAATCAATTCACGAGCAGCACTACTTTATAATCACATGTTGAAGTTACATAAGCTGGAAAATAAGTATGAGGCTATTAAAGAAGGTGAAAAGATTAAGTACATTTATCTTAATCCTAGGAATCCTATGCGTGAAGATGTTATTGCATTCACTAGCATTTTGCCTCCTGAGTTTGGTCTCCATCGCTTTATTGACAATACGGTACAATTTGAAAAAGCTTTTCTCGATCCTGCCAAAATAATCATTCACTCAATTGGATGGCGTGCAGAAGAAGAGGCATCACTTGAAGACTTTTTTACTTAATAAGTAGTATACAGTTTAATCATTTTATGTTTGTACATCAACTAGCATATGTGGTATAATTGTAATAGCGCTATTTAATACATACTTCGTTTAAGGAAATACAATGAGCTTACTAGATAAAATTAAAAAAAATACTACAATTAAAGACTCGGCAATTCTGTCTCAGTCTAAGTTCTTCACTAAGAAGGACATGATTCAAACTTCAATCCCAGCAATGAACGTTGCATTGTCGGGTGAACTTGATGGTGGATTTGTTCCAGGTCTCACACTATGGTGTGGTCCTTCAAAACACTTTAAGTCTATGTTCTCTTTAATCATGGCTAAGTCTTATATGGACAAGTATCCAGATGCAGTGATGGTCTTTTATGATTGTGAGTTTGGTACACCCGATGCTTATTTCACATCACTTCAGATTGACAAATCCAGAATTCTTCATGTCCCAATCATGAATATGGAAGAGTTTAAATTTGATGTTATCAAGCAACTTGAAAATCTTGATCGTGGAGATCGAGTTATCTTTGTTGTAGACTCCCTTGGTAACATGTCTTCTAAGAAAGAAATGGATGATGCTCTAGAAGGAAAGTCTGTAGCTGACATGTCTCGCGCAAAGCAGATGAAGTCAATCTTTCGTATGATTACACCTTATCTGAATCGTCTTGATATTCCAATGGTTGCTGTTAATCACATCTACATGGAACAGGGATTGTATCCTAAGGCAATTGTGTCTGGTGGAACTGGAATTTATTTATCAGCTGATAACATCTTTATTCTTGGTCGTCAACAAGAAAAAGACGGCACTGATCTAATTGGTTATAACTTTATTATTAATGTTGAGAAATCTCGTTATGTTCGTGAAAAATCTAAGATTCCAATCTGCGTTAAGTTTGAAGGTGGACTAAGTAAATGGTCTGGACTTCTAGACATGGCGCTTGAATCTAAGCACGTTATCAAACCAAGCAATGGTTGGTATGCAAAAGTAGATCAATCGACTGGTGAGATGGAAGATAAAAAATGGCGCATTAAGGACACAGACTCTAGCGAATTCTGGAGTTCTATTCTTATGGATGCATCATTTAGAAACTGGGTTAAAGAACGTTATCAAGTTTCTCACGGCGAGATGATTAGCGATCATGAAATTTTAGAAGAAATGGAAACATATGCAGAAGACAACGCCTCTGAGACCGCATAGAGTTTTAGGTAAGAGTTCTCCAACAGGTGATCTTCATGCATTAGCATTTACTACTGGAGATTTTGCGGATATCGTCTTCTCATATACTGACGTTAAGTTTAGAGAGAATGACGATACTCTCACTATTGCATTTGAATATCACTTACATGATGTTCCTCACCATTTAAAAGACTTCGACAAAGAAGTCTTTGAAAAAGAACTTGGTGATTTTATAACAGCACTACTCTATTATGGAATAGAGCGCGATAAGATGGGATTTATTGATGGCGAACAAAATAGAGAAGACGATTCTATCGAATCTGATGCACAATGAAGCGTATTGCCGAAAGGTGGTACCATTCCTAAAGACTGAGTATTTCTCAGATCACTTTGAGAAAGTGGTTGCACAAGAGTTAGTTTCTTTCTTTACACAGTATAACAAGCCAGCATCACTTGATATCCTTGCAATTCAACTCGGCAAGCGTAAGGATCTTCGCGGTGATCAGTTAAGTCAAGTTGAAACCTACATCAACGAACTTACATTCAAAACAGACAACGATGATTGGTTGTACAAAAATACTGAAGCCTTCTGTAAGAAGCAAGCAGTGTATAACGCAATCATCGATTCGTTTGAAATCATCGAAGGTAAAGACAAAGTTCGTACTGAAGATGCTATTCCTTCAATGCTATCCGATGCATTGGCCGTATCCTTTGATTCATCTGTAGGCCATGATTACCTTGAAGACTTTGAGGAACGATATGACTTCTATAATCGCAAAGAAGAAAAGCTTGAGTTTGATCTAGATCTATTCAATAAGATAACAAAAGGTGGTCTATCCAAGAAAACTCTTAATGTTATACTTGCTGGAACTGGTGTGGGTAAGTCATTGTTCATGTGTCACATGGCTGCTGCTGCCTTAATGCAAGGTAAGAACGTTCTGTACATTACAATGGAAATGGCAGAAGAACGTATTGCAGAACGTATTGATGCTAATTTATTGAACATGACAATGGAAGAACTTAGTAAAGTTACTAAGGACATCTATGAAACACGTCTAGGTAAACTAATCAAGAAAACTGCTGGCAAATTAATTGTTAAGGAATACCCTACAGCAGCCGCACACTCTGGCCACTTTAAAGCATTGCTTGAAGAGTTAAAGATGAAACGCAACTTTACACCAGACTTAATCATCATTGATTATTTAAATATTTGTTCTTCTGCTCGTATGAAAGCTGGTGCCGGTGTTAATTCATATACATTTGTAAAGTCAATTGCCGAAGAACTTCGTGGTCTTGCAGTTGAGTATAATGTGCCAATCATAAGTGCAACACAAACTACTCGTGGCGGCTTTGGCAATACTGACGTTGGACTTGAAGATACTTCTGAATCATTTGGTCTTCCAGCAACAACCGATCTTATGTTTGCATTGATCTCCACAGAAGAACTTGAAAATCTTAATCAGATCATGGTTAAGCAACTTAAGAATCGTTACAATGATGTTAACTATTATAAACGATTTGTTATTGGTGTCGATAGATCTAGAATGAAACTATATGATGTTGAGGAATCTGCACAAAAGAATATTTCAGATGCCGGTCAAGATGATGGACCAGCATTTGATAAGACTTCATTTGGCAAAAGGATGAAAAGTGCCGGTGAAGGGTTTACATTTTAATGGTAATGTGTTATAATTGTTATAGGAGAATATATGAGTACTAATTGGGTAAAAGACATGCAGGATATGCATGCAAAATTCGGTGTTAATCAAGTGATTCGTGGATTAGACAAAGCAAAACTTATGGCGTTTATTCAGTTTCGTATTAAGTTTTTGCAAGAAGAACTAGATGAAATGATCGTATCAAACAATGGCGATGACACCGTTGACGCATTGATCGATCTTTGCGTGGTAGCTATTGGAACTCTTGATGCACTAGATGTTGATGCACATACCGCATGGGATCGTGTACTAGAATCAAACATGACAAAAGAAGTTGGTATCAAAGCAAGTCGTCCTAATCCTCTAGGATTGCCTGACTTGATTAAGCCCGAAGGATGGATTGCACCAAGTCATGCAGATAATGTTGGACTGCTAAGTAAGGTACAAAAGTAATGTTTTCGCTCACCGTGTTTAAGTCAATCTTTGATAATAAGACGGATACTCGCATTGATTTTGAAACCTTTGAAAAGTTTGAGAAGTCGCTGTACTATCTTTCCACGATTAAAGGATATAAGGCTAAGCGCGGTGAGTTTGTAAAACATGCATCACCTCTTATATCGCCGGCTGTTTATAAGCCAGATACTACTAGAGCAAACGCAAACGTAATTGAATGGGCTGCTTGGGCTGCTCTTGATGTTGATAACGCCACTTATGATGGAGATCTTGAAAATGCATTGGCTAAATTATATCCAAACATTTATTACGTTTGTTATTCTACTGCTAGTAGTACTCGGATTACGCCAAAGTTCCGTCTCGTATTCCCACTTACAAGAACTGTTAGAAGTGAAGAAATCAAGCATTTTTGGTATGCACTCAACACAGAATTTGGCATGGTGGGAGATACCCAGACTAAGGACTTATCTCGAATGTATTACGTACCTGCGATATATCCTAATGCTCATAATTTTATCTTCACTCATCGTGCTGATAGCTTCCTTGACGTTGATGTTCTTTTAACTAAGCATGCATTTACTGCACCAAGTACGTCTAATTCATTCATGGATAGACTGCCGGAAAGTATGCAGAAAGAAATTATTAAGCATCGTCAACAAAAGCTTTCCGAAGATAAAAAAGAATTTGAATGGACATCGTATAATGATTGCCCATTCTTAAGTAAAAGTCTCATTAATGACTACAAGACTATTTCAAGAATTGATGGATCTGGAAGATATTCTATGATCTACAAAATAATGACTAGCATTGCATGCAGTGCTATTAAACGCAAATACCCTATAACAGAATATGAAATCGTTGACATCGTTCGCAATTTGGATCGTGACACTAGTAATCGCTATTCTAAGCGCCCTCTTAATGTTGAAGCCTCCAGAGCTATAGAATTTGCATATAGAAATGTTTAGTGTACATTAATTCGTCTTTGTGATATAATAAACCATGACTAATCAAGAAACTCTTGGAACTATTGGTGAGATTTATTACCAAGCTATCTTTGGTGGATTGCTTTCTGACTGGAAATATGATGGCGATAAAGATCTCGTACAAGCAGATGGACTTCAAGTAGAAATAAAAACACAGAGCCGCTTACGCGGTTCTAATGCGTTCACTGTCAATAAAGCAAATGAGAACAACCTAAAGAAATGCTTATATGTTGATAGATTAATTTTCATAGAATATAGTCTTAGTGATATAATAATCATATATGAATGCACTAATCGTAGAAGTGTATTTGGTATGATTATGGATGATGGACGAAACATGGCATGCTGGCCAATTGATCAAATGGAAATTCTTAAAAAAGTAAAACATCCAAAGCTCGCAGAAATTATGCGCAACTTCTCTAACTCTGAAACTCTAGGACATTTTAAATGACTGATAAACAATTTACTCGTTACTCTGCAAACGTACTTCTTGAGGCAGCTGCTATTCAAGAAAAGAAAGGCCAGGATTATCAAAATCCTTTGAGTCGCGTTCGTCAGGTGGATCACTACCCTCGTGGTGTTCATACTATTCTTGACACCGTGAATGGTAAACTTCTACGTATGGTTTCTGTTCTTGAAACAATGGAAGCAGGCGGTAAAGCAAACTTCGAATCTGTTGAGGATTCTGCACTTGATGCAATCAACTACCTATCGTTTGTAGTTGCATATATGCGTGGTGAAATCGATGGACAAGATGGTACTAAGGATATCTTCAATCGTCGTATCACTAAACAAACTCATCCAACAACTGCATTGACTCCAGATAAGTTTAGACTACAAACGTCTGGTACAATTACTATTAATAATGGTACTAATTCATCTTGGCCAATAGGAGTGCAGAATGATCGTACATGATATTCGTCATCAGTTTGCGCAACTCTATCAGCGCAGTAAATTTGTAATTGATAAGTCCGGTGTAAAAACTATCGAGATTATAAATGCTAACTTTACCGCAACTGAGCCTTTGATTTTCGGTGCTGTTAACAATGAATATGTAAGTCGCGAAATTCGTTGGTATGAAGGTCAATCATTAAACGTTAATGATATTCCCGGTGGTCCTCCAGTTATTTGGAAACAAATAGCAGATAAAGATGGTTACATTAATAGCAACTATGGATGGTGTGTATTTTCTGCAGAGAATAATCATCAGTTTGCAAACGTTGTAGCTGAGTTAGAACACCAGCCAGATTCTCGCCGTGCTACTATGATCTATACTCGTCCTGAGATGTGGGGTGATCATACTAAGAATGGTCGTTCAGACTTTATGTGCACTAATACCGTACAGTATATTATACGTGATGGTAAAATCCATGCTATAGTTAATATGCGCAGTAATGATGCTATTTTTGGATATCGTAATGACTATGCATGGCAAGAATATATGCTTGATAAAGTACAAGCAAAACTAATGAATCATGGTAAGGTGTATACAACAGGCGATATTTATTGGGCTGCAGGTTCACTTCATGTATATGAAAGACATTTTTATCTGATTGATCACTTCATTAAAACAAACGAAACCACAATCACTAAAGAAGAGTATGACACCAAGTACAACATGGCGTAATCGTTATTTAGATCTAGCAAAACGAGTTTCTACTTGGAGTAAAGATCCAAGTAGAAAAATTGGCGCTGTTGCTGTAGGATCTAAGGGTCAGATTCTTTCACAGGGATTCAATGGATTTCCTCGTGGTATTTTAGACAGCGCTGATCGGTACAACGATCGCCCTATGAAATATAAACTTGTAGTTCATGCTGAAATGAATGTGATCTACAATGCAACATTCAATGGCGTATCTCTTGATGGTGCATCACTCTATGTATATGGGCTTCCTGTTTGTTCTGAATGTGCTAAAGGAATTATTCAAGTAGGCATCAAAGAAGTTTTCATATATACAGATGATGCGGTACCAGCAATTTGGACAGAAGCATATGACTTAACATGCGATATGTTCAGTGAAGCTGGCGTACGATGCGAATGGATACAAACATAGGAATATAAATGAAAATAGCAATTATTATGGGACGAGGCATTGAAGGCTGCGGCGTAACTAAATTTACCGTTGAGCAAACCAAATGGCTTGCAAAGAATGGACACGAATTTACTGTGTTCTCTTCTAAAGATAAGTCGTGGACTCGTAAGAACGCCCATGATGTATCCAATGTAGTTCAACTAAAGTTTACAAAACCTGAAGAAACTAATAAGCTCATTGCTGGTTGTAATGCTGCTGATGTAGTTATCATTAATAGTCTACCGTCCATTGGACATCCTGACGAATGTATCATTCAATTTAAGAGAGCACTAAATGAAATTACTAAACCAATTGTTCTTATTCAACATGATCACTCTGCGTTGTCGATTAAGCGTAATGCTGCAATCGATGAGTCTATCGGAAAAGCTACAATTCTTTTTGGCCATAGTTCTCGCAATGACTTCGCTCGTGCTGTTAAGTCTTCAACTGGCGGAGGTGGGTTAGCAGGATTCTTTGATGATGATACATCTAAGACTATTCTGAACTTCCAACCAGGCATGGACTTTGATTCTATTCGTAATAAGTATTGGTTACCTATTGAAGGAACTGATCCTATCATGAATAAGTGGATTGGTCGTACTACCTCGTGGAAAGGTTACGTTCAGATGTTTAAATTCCACAATGAATTCTTACGTCCTAATGGATACATCACAACCTTTGAAGGTATTGAAAAGTCTCCAGCATATCTTGGATTCCGTGAGTTGTCAGAATTTAACTCTTGCATTGATGTTAGTATCTCCAACACATCGTTGAAGAATAACGAACCAGCATATGTATTTGGTCCATACATCAATGATGAAATGCTTCATCGCATGGCTCGTTGTGGATTTGGTTATCAATTATCTGTATTAGACGAACGATACATTGAACGTTCTATTGAATACACTCATTGCGAAGTTGCGTGTACAGGTGTAGTTCCCGTATTCCGTAAAGCCTATGGCGAACGCTGTACTCATAGAGCATTCGGCGATAAGCTTATTAATTGCAAGGACACTGGAACTATTTGGCTTGACGACAATGACATGCAGCCAGCGTATGAATTACTAAATAAGTTAGCCAATGACGATGTTATGAGAAATGAATATCGTGAAATGGCATTTGAATTTTATAAACAACATCAGGATTCTCAGCATACCTTTGCCGAAATGATGAAACAAATCGAAAATAACTTATGACTCTAAAACATGCAAGTATAGTTCCACTTATTGGCGGAGAAACACTTGGCCAAATGGCGGCATTTGGAACTAAACCAGATTACTTACTTTCATACTCTCCATTCAGCAACAATGATTCTCACTTGGTCAATCACCTTAAAGACGTTCCTTACATCTTACTTGATGAAGGCGGTAAGCATCCTCATTATGTTGATGTTGTCAACGCTGTGTGTCCTTGTGCTGGGCTATCTTCTTTATCACCTTCAGCTAATTCCGATGCAGCCGTTAATGATTGGTTGACAACCACGACTAAGTACGTGCTAGAGGAAATGAACCCACAAGTGTTGTGGGGAGAAAATGCTCCACGATTTGCCGGTGCAATGGGCAAACCAATCGTAGATAAACTTCATAAGCTTGCCACTGATAATGGTTATACAATGTCTGTGTATAGAACTAAGTCTTTATTGCATGGACTAAGTCAAGTAAGAGAACGATCATTCTATTTCTTTTGGCAGGGCAACACAGTTCCACTCTTTAATTACTTTGATCGTCCTAATAAAAAGATTGAAGATCTATTTGCAGACATTTCTCCATCTGCGCTGCAACACGTTAGAACTAATAAAAAGATTCCAAGTAAAGATGATCCTTACTATCGGTATGTTCTTGAGGTTATGCATGGTGGAATTACTCATGCAGAATTTCAAAAGACTCTAAAGAAGTCTACAGATGCAATGCATTACATTGAAGAGAATGGTCACAACTATCGTATGGTAAAGTCTTTCTTTGAAAAAGAAGGATACACTAAGTTTGCTGAAAAGATGGAAGCCATGCAAGATAAACTTGATGGTGGCGGAAACATTATGAGACGTGCATCATATATTCCAAAGGACTACATTGGCGCTTTTGTTGGGCATCTTCCCGTATCCATGACTCATCCATACGAAGATAGATACCTGACATATCGTGAGTGTATGTCTATTATGGGTTTACCTCAAGACTTTGAGTTGTTAAGTCCAGCAAAAAACCTAAATCATGTTTGTCAGAATGTGCCTGTTGGAACTGCGACAGATATGGCGATGGAAATTAAAGCATCGTTGGAAGGTAAGCGTGATAGATTTAATGCTTCGTTGCTCTATCAGTTTAATAACAATAAGACATACGAGATTCGAGACACTGAACCTATACAAAGTTTAGAAAGTTTCTTCTAATTGATGCCCTTCGGGGCATTTTTAGTTTAATAAATATAGTATCAATGTATCGAGATTTAATATGTCAAAAAAATATTTTCAGGGAGAAAGTGGGTTTGCTATACTTATAGGCAAGAGCCTTAAGTTAAAACCAGTCATGAAAAAATTATTGCCATATAAATTATCTCTTTTTGTAGAAACTGAAGACGGCGTAATAAGTGGAATAGTTCGCTTAAAATTAGTATCAAATGACATTAACACCTTTAACCAAATATATAATGCAATTTCAGCAGATAAAAATGTAAAAGCTGTTTTAGAAAAACCGAATAATCAAGGATTGTTTACAATAGATTCATTTAAATTTAGATTATATAAATCTGGCGGCCGTTTAACTAACGTCATAGATAATGATGGAAATTCTAATACTAATAAAACTCCTTCAACTGCTCAGCAAGAAGATGCTATTCGATTTATGTTAGAATATGGGTCAATACCATCTAAAGAAACTATAAACAAAACCATTAAATTTGAATTTGATAAATCATGGCATGATTCATTTGTTAAAACATTTAATGCTATTAATACCGTAATACCAAATCTTAATCAATATAACTTTTACAGAGACAGTGACAAACGAAAAATAGATTTTCTAAATAAAATTACCGATGAAAAGATTTTGCCAGATAGTAAAGATAATTGGAATCCTGCAGATATTTGGGCTGTAAAAAAATCCAGTGAGAATATTTTACAGTCGAATATAAATATATTGTATAATGAATTAAAAACTAAAAAAGTAGGAATCGAAAACTTAAATTTATTTTTAGAAAAGGCTTTTAATTCTAAAGATCTTTATGGTATATCATTGAAGAAAGTATCTAATCCTAAAGCTAATATTATTAAAGTTAAAGTAGATGCAGATCTAGTAGATAATATACAGTATACTAAAATATCAAATAAATTCGAATATAATGTAGAAAATTCTTATTTTGATATTCTACCAATATTTAAATCGTATGATAATACTATTAATTATAGATTTAGATTTCGACCAAAAGCAGCATCTGGCCAATTAAAAACATATGGCGAAGGTCAAACTCAAGATGCTAAAACATTTGATGGTGCTATATCATCCGATGTAATTAATACATTGTTTCCAAATATTAAGAATTGGGTGACATATGCTTCTACAGTATTGCCTACAGTAAATAGTGTATATGATACACTAATTACTCAAAAGGAAGATATACAATTCGCTAAATTTATTAAAGCTAATAAATTTGATTTAGTTAATGTCAACGGGATAAATGAAAAGCAACCAGATGAATATAAGATACGAAGAGCTGCAGTATTGTTATATTATATCTGGAGTTTTGAATCAGAATCAAATAAAAAAGTATTGTTTAAAAAAATGTATATGTCTGCTAAAAAATTAAATGACTTTTCATCAATTCACTATAAGGTGTATTAAGTGTTAAATTTTAAAACATATTTAAAAGAAGAAAAAAATACGCACATGGAACACATTGAGGATCTAATCTTCAATGAAGGTGTTACTGGCACACGTAAAGCTATCAATTTTCTACAAGACCTACGCGACATGCTTGCTGGTCATAGCAAAAATAAAATCACTGCAACGGTGAAATGGGATGGTGCCCCTGCAGTTTTTGCTGGTATTGATCCAACCGATGGAAAATTCTTCGTAGCTAAAAAAGGGGTTTTTAATAAAAATCCTAAAGTTTATAAAACTGCCGCTGAAGTAGAAGCAGATACATCCGGTGATCTGGCTATAAAACTAAAGATAGCTCTTAAAGAATTCTCAAAGCTTGGTATTAAATCCGGTGTATATCAGGGTGACTTAATGTTTACCGATGATAAGAAGACCGAGACTATTGATGGTGAGAAATACATCACCTTCCATCCAAACACAATTATGTATGCAGTACCATATGATTCTACTCTTGGTAAAAAGATTAGATCTTCAAAGATTGGTATAGTTTGGCATACTACTTATACCGGTGATTCATTTGAATCTATGTCTGCTTCCTTCGGTAAGACTATCGTTGATAAGTTCAACGATGTGTCAAGTATTTGGATGGATGACGCAAACTATAAAGACTATTCTGGAACTGCAACATTCACTGCATCTGAAACTGCCGAAGTTACAAAGATTCTTTCTCGTGCAGGTACTTTATTTAATTCCATCAGTGCACCAACACTAAACGCTATTAGCGCTGATGAAGACCTATTGATGGTTGTAAAAACATTCGGCAATTCAAAGATTCGTAAAGGTGAACTAATCACCAACACTAAAGCTCACGTTCAAGAGCTCTATCACTGGATTCATGATAGATACGAAAAAGAAATAGAAAAGAAAAAGACTTCTGCTGGAAAGAAAACGCAGGAAGATATGCGTAAGAAGATTCTAAGCTTCTTCGCTCATCATGACCAAAATCAAATTGTAGCAATCTTTGATCTAGTAAACCTATTGGTTGAAGCAAAAGCAATGATTATAAACAAAATGAATTCAGCTGGTCATGTTAGCACATTCCTTAAAACATCTAATGGCTTTAAAGCAACAGGTGTAGAAGGTTTCGTTGCTATTGATCACCTTACTGGTGGTGCTGTAAAGATTGTAGATCGTATGGAATTCAGCAAGGCTAATTTCTCTGCTGACATAATTAAAGGGTGGCAAAGATGATTAATTTCAAAGAATGGTTAGAAGAAAAGCGTGGACTGTGGGATAACATTCACGCTAAAAGAAAACGAATTAAAAATGGTTCAGGTGAGCGTATGCGTAAACCTGGAAGTGAAGGTGCTCCAACTGACGCTGATTTTAAATCAGCAAACGAAGAAATTGAAGAAGTCTTCAATGTGTTAGAAGAAGCCGCAAAGGCAATTGATAAAGGAGAGTATGACTATGAAGGTCAGATGGCTCGCACTCAATTACAAACTGTTTTGCGTAACTCTAAAGATCTGATTGACATGCTTAGTGATGACGACAATATGCCTGAATGGGTTCAGTCTAAGATTACTTTGGCCCAAGACTATATAAGTTCTGTTAGAGATTATATGCAATCCAGAGATGAACTGGAAGAACAGTTTGATCTAATTGAAGAATATGTTGAAGATCTTTCATTAGAGCATGATATTCACGCTGATTCTATATGGGAAAAATTAGAAGCTATTACTGATGAAGAGTTATTAGAATATGCTATTGACGCTAAAGGACACAAGAGTTCTACTGGTGGTCTAACGCAAAAAGGTGTTGATGCTTATAATGCTAAGACTGGCGGTAATTTACAAACTGCAGTAACTACTCCACCGTCTAAATTAA
>Ga0208974_1000191_pt1 | contig 26913 bp, 14 predicted proteins | sample GreLakmeER15MSRF_FD_187699 | JGI IMG/M metagenome (GOLD analysis project Ga0208974, IMG submission 187699) | Freshwater lentic microbial communities from great Laurentian Lakes, MI, USA - Great Lakes metaG ER15MSRF (SPAdes) | ecosystem: Environmental > Aquatic > Freshwater > Lake | place: Great... | reverse complement strand
TATCATCTGGACTAAGAATTAAATCTTTAAAATGCTTAGGTCTATACTTTTCTATCCAAAGGTTTTTAAATTCGTCTGATTTTATCATTCCGCCATTATATCACATTTCAGGATAAAAGCAAGAACTCGACAGATTATTCCCCTATCAATTGTTGACCATTATAATTCCCTTTAAGCTCTCCTAAATTCTGCTGTCCTTGGCGAATTGCATTACTTTGCAACCAATGTAAAAGTTCTGCTTCTTTGTGTTTTGGGACGATATACGTGCCATTAATTGTTTGAATCGTGGTTTCCATAATATTGATATATTTAACATCAACAGTTGTAAAATGATATATTTATTGTTAATTATGTGTATGATCAACGATTTAGATACTTTAATCGCTAACTTATCTAGTGATACTTATGGAAATACTACAGGTGAAAACCCTGATGATGCACTACTAGCGGATTTATCTAATGGATACAACAAAATACCTAAGAATAAACCTTCAACAACACAAAAAGAATTGACAGAAGAAGAACTTGGGGCATATTTAATAAAAAAATCGAGTGAATTAATAGAACTCAGTATGGACTCTGTTGAAGATTTGAAGATATCTGTTGTTCAAGGCCAAAATCCAGACGAAATAGCTGCATTGGCATCTTTAATAACTTCAACTACTGGAGCTATAGAATCTCTTAATAAACTTAACATGTTGAAAAGGAAACATGAGATGACAAAAGAGATTAAAGCATTAGATTGGACAAACAAGAAGGAGGTAGCTAAGTCCCTTCCAGCTATGAACATAACAAATAATACAAATGTTCTAGTTGCTACCAGAGAAGAAATACTTAAAAAAATGTTGGAGATAGAAGAACCAGAACCTATAGTTCCTAAATTGATAGAAATAGAATCCGATTTAGAAGAAAACGTTGAGGAAAATATTGAAGAGGGGGAAATTTTAGATAAATAATAAAACATGAGCTACTTCGGCGTAATTAATATCAACTCAAATGAATGTATTGGAACATCATTGTCTACTATAAATCACAATGACAGTTTATTAGATTTAACTATATATCAATTAAGCGCGGTAGTCAATAATCTTAACACTAGTATAGATGCAGGACTTTCAGAACCAGCAGTAGGACTAGGACAACGTGGATATTCAGCGTATGATGGAGCATATTACACAACCAATAAAATATATACATGGGGTAATAGCAATGCAGCAGATAACAATTACGACTCGAATGCTCCTACCCCTGAAAGTTTTATAAACAATTATCTGTTGGAAAATCCTTCGATTACTATAACTCAATTTTACACCAGTATATACAACTCCTTTGTCTTATTGAGCGATGGGACTTTGTGGGGTATTGGATATGCTGAAAGATGGCAAAACACTTACCCAACTTTGGGCAACAATTATTCTGGTATATACTTGCCTTTAAATATAGTATCATTATCTTCTAAGAAAATATTGTCATTTGATGCATCAGAAGTAAACGACTCATATGTTACTATAGGAGTTATAGTGTCTGGAACAGGAGAAGCATATGCATGGGGATATAATAGATATGGACAAGTAGGAACAACGGCAAACACAGTAGCACCATATTCCAAAACGACACCAGTAAAAATAACAATAGGTGCTAAAACGTTCGAACAAATATCTATAGGGGGTGGAGATGCTGGTTCTGGTGGAAATATAATGGTTAGAACAACCGATGGTCTTCTATACGCATGTGGCAAAAACAACAATGGGCAATTGGCAATAAATTCTTTGGTTGATAAAACATCGTTTGTTCAATGTTCATCAACTGGTGGAGTTCCCATAACAAATGTTCAGAAAATAATGAACTCAGGGATGCAAGCTGGATACACCAGATACGTTACCGTTGGTGCTCAAAAATATTTATACGGTGTTGGCGACAACTCTTCCGGACAACTAGCTGATACCACGGTGACAGATTCCCATCTATTCAAACAAATAGGATCATTATCAGGAGTTGAAAAAATAGTAACAGCAGGGTGGCAATCAAACACAGGAGTAGCAGCACTACAAAATGACGGGAGAGTTTTTGCATGGGGATATAACTCTTACGGCACAGTTGGTAATGGTGTAGCTACAACACCTATAAAAACACCAACTCAGGTGACAACATATCAACAAACACCTCTTGTAACAGCATCAATGCCATCAATATCTGATATTTTCGGATGTAATAATACAGGACAAGGAGCAATAGGTTTAATATCTAATTCAGGAGATATGTTTCTTGCTGGTGTTAACGTTTTTTCCCCTATTACAATGTTACGATATGGAAATTCTTATAAACATACTAATCAATTTCGTAGATATGAGAAAGCTCCATTGAATGAGGTAACAGAAGCAGCTTTTTATTGTCATGGTTCTGACGGAAGTGGTTCTGCTGGAGATGTTAGGGGTGTAATAGCTAGAGATTCTAACGGAGCAGTTTGGGTATGGGGTTATAACACTTCGTATATTGTTCATCCTTCTTCTGCTGCAAGCTCTTATAAGAATCCTAGAACTATTAACAAATATTAAAGGTTTAAAAATTTAAAGAAAGACTGAAACAACAAAAAACCCACAATTAACTTGTGGGTTTTTTGTTGTTTCGTATTATATTACCCGCATATACTATTAGAACAGTTCATGCATTTTTTGCATCCTTCTGCTCTAATTAATGTTTCTTTTCCGCAAGAAGGACATTCCTCTCCAGAAACAGCAGTTCCGTTTTTAATATATTTTTTCAAACATCTGGACATACATTTAGATAAACTGTTTAGAGCACCCTTAACCTTTTCTAGTTGGTGAACCACATAATTTATATCAACACCATGACGTAAACTCATGCTTATCATGCGAGTTAATGCCTCTTCCTCTTCTTCTAAATGTTCAGTTATAGATTCTATGACAACATTATCATTCTCTCCTAGTAATTGATATAATCCTCTTTTGACTTTGTGTATTGTTCCAGTTTCTATGCTTTTAGGGAAGAATCCGTTTTTACCTGCAAATATCTCATATGGTAATCCGTTTTTATCTAAACCGACTATTACAAAATATGATACACCTTTGGCATTAGTATGATATATATCTCCAATTAGGTCTTTTTCTCTCTTACACACTTTGCATCCAGTTTCAGAACTTTCTATCGTTTTAGCAGCTAAAACATTAGTCATCGTTCCTGCTCTGTATGTTGTAATACCTTTTAAATATCCTGTCTTATATGTATCTAGATATAAATTCTCGAATTTGTCGAACGGATAATCGTTTGGAACATTTACAGTTTTGGACATACTACTATCAATCCATTTACCCCAACCAGACATATCTGCTACATGTTCATCCACTGATAAACTCATTGTGGTTACTGCCCAATCTGCATCAGGATTCCATTCATCCGTTTTTTTGAGATGTCTAACCGCATAATCTTCACATAAAACTTCTTTAGTAAGACCTCTATTTTTATCTATTTTATATAGTATCCCATCAGTATGTTTATATTTTAATATGTCATCGTTTCCTTCTTTGTGGAGTTTGAAATATTGATTTTCCTTAAACTCTCCTTCCCAATATTTAGGAACGAATTCTTTGAAGTCTTCTGGACACGATGGAACTATTACGGTTCTGATATATTCACTTAAAAACAGTGGTTCCAATCCACCAGATATTATGTTTGCCAAAATTGATGTGTTTCCAGTAGGCTGAATTGAAAATAATGCAGAGTTTCTAATACCATATTTCTCAATATCGTCAATTAAATCTTGTGGTAAATTGATCTGTTTCCAAAAACTTGCCGATGCATGTTTAGCAGGATCACATTCTTTGAACATTCCTTTTTCTTTTGCTAGTTCGATTGAAGATTTTACTACAGTATGTGTAAAGGTTTTCATCATTCTCGCTTTAATGGTTTCTGCTTCTTCACTTGCGAATCTAGTTTTGAGTAAATATAATGCAGAACCCCAACCAGAAACTCCTAGTCCTATACGCCTTCTATTCCTCATAGAATCAATATATTCGTCAAGTGGAGCATTGCTATAATCGTTAACGTTATCGGAAAACCTCGTTAATATTGGTAGATACTTTTGAAGTTTTTTGTGATCGAAATCTGTCCTGTCTTTGTTTATAAATTGTGTTAAGTTCACAGATGCCAAATTACAGATTCCTCCAAAAGGTAGAAGTTGTTCCCCACATTGGAAAGTAAATATTCCTTTATATGTGTTTGATTCTACGTTATTTATGATTCCAACAGTGTGATTATCTTCTGTTGTTATGTTATATACTGTATGTAATCCTTTCACCTTATTAATTCCAACTATTCTATGATTATAGTTGAGTGAATGGTTTTGAAAATCTTTATATCCTTTTAATATATATGGATTCTCACTAGAAGAATTAAATCTGAAACTCACTTTTTTCAACTTGCACTCATTTTCCCATTCTTTCTTCGATGGAGTTCTTTCTAGTTTTTCTTGTAAATCTTTATATATCATTATTTGATTGTGTAGATTTATTTTAGCTTTTTCGGTGAAGGCATTTTTCAAGTTCTGTTTGCATTTATCTTTCAATTCTTCTATCTCCATAGGATTAATTGAAGGATTTAAGCACACCTCTCTTCTATTCCAAGGAACTACGAATTTAGTGTTTGTAAATTCGCATGTTTTTTCCACCATTAATTCTCCATCTATTAGAAAAGCTTTAAGTCCTGTTTTTGCGGCTAAATCCATTCTTCTATTCAATTCGAATATGGTTCTATGTGTAGATATTTTCGATTTTCGTTCATCCGTGAAGGATTCATTTATCTTGTTTATCCAAGTGCTCCTATATTCTGAATTTTCATTTCTTTTTTTTGTTTCTGCTCCTATTTTATTTTTAGTTTCCTCAGAATGTTTTTTCCCGAACATTGGATTATTTTCGCCTTTAAAGTCATGTTCTGCGTGAAATTTGTTATGATCTTTAAATCTCATAATTTCGAGATTTTCGATTGAGTTATTTAATCCATTGTAATCTTTGTGATGAATTACTAAACCTCCTTTAATCCAACCGTCTTTTTTTCCTTCATTATATATTGAATCCCATTTTTCGGGCTGGTGGAATTTACTTATTAAACGGTGCTCAAATACTTTATTCTTATTATGGTTATTAGTATCACAATGAACCCTATAGTATAATTTATTCTTATTTTTCACTATAGGTTCAGCCCTTTTCGTGAAGCTTGGAATAGAATCACCGCATATCAAATCTTTTGCTTCTTTAGTATCTCCATTCATCAATAAGAATCTGTGATCTGGTGTAACTTTTACATCTGTTCCGTCAGAGAATTTAATCTCCAGCAATTCTTTATCATATCCTGTCACACGAGGATTTCTCCCCCATTTTATCTCTACCATTCCAGTAATTGGACTTACTGTGTAAACTGGAACGTCTTTGCCCTCTTCTGCTAGTTGTTTAATGGTGACAGCATTTCTACCATCAGCTACAGCGACCATAGTATCTCCATGAAAACAAGGGTTCGTTGCCTGAATGTCGCTATTTTTTCCGTAGTTCCAACAATGTGTTTTGTTCCCAATATCACAGAATAAAACTCCCGGATCGTTTCTGGTGTAAGTAGATTTTATTATTTTATCCCACAATTCTAATACTCCAATAGTTCTATATACGTTTACTGGATATCCTTTATTTTTCCATGTTGCAATATTTCCATCCCATTCCTTTTTATATTTTTCGTGTGTGGTTTCAGGGAAAATCAATTCCCACATATTAGATTCTTCAAACTCTTTAACTTTCTCTGGATTTTCGTCGGATTCAATCTTCAGTTTTTTCACCTGAATCACTTTATCCATGAAATCGTTAGTGCAATTTACTGAAATGTTAAACTTAGTTAATCTTCCATCTGTTAATTTGGCTTCAATGAATTCTACAATATCTGGATGCCAAACTGAGAGGACTCCCATCATTGCACCTTTACGTATTTTCCCTTTAGCTTTCTTGTTTTTAGACTTTGAGCCTGAACCAGCAGTTATAATATCAGAAGACTTGTCGAATAACTCCATGTATTTGACTGCTCCCGGCGTTTCTACTCCAATTCCATGAATGAATGCACCACGAGGACGAATAAAGGAAAAATTCATTCCCCAACCACCTTCACTTTTCAATGTTTTAGCTTGTGCTCTAAGAACTTCTAAAATCCCATCCAGAGAATCTTGATCTTGTTTCGGTTTTGTTCCAACGAAGCAATTAGCGAGTGTAGTCCCTGTAAATTCTGTTCCAGCATTGGAATATATTCGTCCTCCAGTGGTTATTTTGAATTCTGATAACATGTCATAGAATTTCTCCTCCCATTCTTCTCTAAGTTGAGAGTTTTTTTCAACTGAAGCAACAGCTTTAGCTACTCTCCTGAATGTATCATCTACATTATTGTCATTGTGATCTTTATATGTTGTTTCCCAAACTTCTTTGGAGAAGTCATCTTCGAACGTTGTTTGTTTTGTCATAAAATTTTTAAAATCGCAGACTTTTTTACGGTCTTTGGTGGTAATAATTATACAACCTTTCTTAGATTTCTCAAATATTTATTTTTTATTTTTTGGTGAAATTTCCACCACCAGCTTTTTTATCGTCCCACTTTTTCCCGCCTTTTATAACAGTGTTTATAACGGTTAGGTTTATATTGGAATCGTCTTCACCTGAAGTTTTTTTAGCTTTGTTTTTCTCTGGCATTGTGGATACACTTATTCTTTTAACGCTATCTGGAACTGGCCCTCTTCCTCCGTCATCGTCTTGTAAATCTAACACTTCAATTGGAACTGTCATAGGACTTACATATAATCCGGGATTTGTTTCGATTACCACATCCACATATATTTTATCTGGTGATTCGGTTCCACCTCTATAATTTTGGGTTGTTGTAGGGTATATGCTTTTCAATACGCTTATCCTCATTATTTTATCGAATCCGTCCTGCATACAACTTTTTATCAAATCTATGAAGTTTTGGCCTTTATCTTTGAAAAAGTCGTGTTTTAATGTATCTTTTTTAAATCTTATTCTATCACCAGCAATAAAACCACCTTGTTGATATCTTCCAAGAGTGTTTTCATATAACGTATCAAATTTAGTTTCCATAGTTTATGTTATTATTTAACCATTTCCAGTATAAATAATAGTGATAAATGGCTATTAGAATCAAAAGTTTGGAAAAAATTGCAGCAGATAAATCTCTGAATGACTCAATATACAGAGATTTAACGTTGGATATTGGACTGAAGAGAATAAACAACTCTAATGTTTTAGTATACCCAACCCCTGTTTTAGGCGCAGACATTCAAATAAGTGAAGATTTGGCAGCTATTGTGAACTCTCTTCAAAATCTTTTCACTACTAGTAAGGGACAAAGAGTATTATTTCCAGAATATGGACTGAATTTGAGGGCATATATATTTCAACCTATTGTGGAAAGAACGGCTGCTTTGATAGGAAGGACTATTTTGGAGGGAATAGAGAAATGGGAGACTAGAGTAGTGGTTAAAAGGGTTAATGTTATAGCAGAACCAGACGATAATCAATATACTATAGAGATTATAATTGATATTCCAGTTTTAAACCTTAAATCTTTCAGAACACCTTTCGTTTTTAACATGAAATCCGACTCTTTCACAGTGGTTCACGAAAATATAAACAATAACAATTAATATGGCGACAAATAATTTCAACAATTTTGATATACCGAAAGAAGGATATGTAGCATTTGATGCAATGTCTTTAAGGCAGCTTATTTTGGATAGATTGAACAAACAAAACGTATTCACCGATCAGAATTTCGTAGGTAGTAATTTAGCATCCATTATTGATATAGTAGCATATTCCTATAACACTTTAATTTATTATCTCAACAGAACAGCATCAGAATCTATGTTTACTGAGGCACAAATATATGAGAACATCAACAGGATAGTTAAAATATTGGACTACAATCCTTTAGGTTATCAAACATCCACCTTATCTATTTCTGCTACTGTGGATAATCTAGCCAAAGATATATACACTATACCAAGATACTCTTCAGTCAGTGTTAATGGCATAAGTTTTTCATTCAATGAAGAAATTACATTCATTAAATCGTTATCTGCTACCAGCGAAGTGTTAGATGATGTGAACACTCAAAAATTAATGTATCAGGGGAACTATAGGGAGTATAATCCATATACAGCAACAGGAGAAAATGGTGAATTTGTGTTATTGAACGTTTCCACTAACACGATAATAGATCATTTCAACATTGATGTCTATGTTAAACCAATAAACACAGGAAAATGGAAGCAATATAGCAAAACAGTGAGTTTATATTTGGAAAATAGTTCAGAGGAGAAATACGAAATAAGACTCAACAGTGATAAACAATACGAAATAACTTTCGGTGATGATATTAACGGCAGAAAATTGCAAGAAGGCGATCAAGTAGCAATATATTACTTGGAGAGTAGTGGTGAATCTGGTGTCATAGGACAAAACGCATTTAAGAAAACGGCACTTTCAGCCCCATCAGGTTTAACCAATTATTCAGATATAATGGCAGATGTTTTAGATGGTAGATATTTCAATATATTAAATGGTAATGATATATCAAAAATTAAAATATCTAATATTACGGCATCGACACCGACTCAATCTGAAGAAACGCCTGACCAGATAAGAAAATCAGCACCTTCATCCTTTAGAAGTCAGTATAGATTGGTGAACGAAGAGGATTATACCTCTTTCATTAGAACTAATTTTTCTAATTTAATAGCAGATGTTAAAGTTGTTAATAATTGGGTGTATACTACAGAATATTTGCAATATTATTACAATGTTGGTCTAACTGATCCAGCTTTACACGGAAGAGCGTTATTCAACCAAATACAATTTGCGGATTCGTGTAATTTCAATAATGTATATTTTATAATAGTCCCTAAAACGACTGATAATAAAACATTATCATATTTGTTACCTGCTCAGAAGGAACTTATAAGCACTACAGTTCAAGATTTGAAATGTTTAACTACCGAAGTATCTTATATAGACCCAATTTATAAAGCTATTGCGTTGGGTATTTATAGTGTGGGAAAAGATTTTAATGTTTCTGATGAATCCAATGCCAAACTGTTCATAAAAAGGAAAACCTCCTCTAGGAGAGATGATAAATCGATAATAAATGATGTAGTGAACATTTTAAAAACGTATTTTTCTAAATCCAATCTATCGTTGGGGCAAATCGTAGATGTTAAGTTATTATCCCAACAAATATTTGAAGTTGATGGAGTGGAAACGTTTTATACTGGAAGAGTTGATGACGATACATTGTTTGAGGGTCTATCACTGTTTGTATGGAATCCAGATTATCCTGTGGCCGATAAAATGCAGACTGCCAACAATATTAGCTTGAAGTCGTTTGAATATCCATATTTACATGACATAGATACGTTATTAAGTAAAATCAGTATATATAATGTAAAAAGCGTAAAGAATTTTTCTGGATATTAATATAAACTATGGCAACAGCACTTTTTACAGCCTCTACCCAAAACGGAAACATATACGAAACTGAATATGTTTTTGTTGATACGTCTAGTGGAGACAATATCGGACAAATAGTTTGGAATTTGGGAGATGGAACATATGTATATAATGAAAAGATAATCAGGAAGAAATATAATTATCCCGGAATATATACAATTTCTTTAAATGTGTATGATACTAATAATCAGTATTCTACTACATCGGTTCAAATAACAGCAAATTCTTATATCAAAGATTATGTTGCATTTACTAGGATTCCTAATAGATATAATCTAATTGGTAGAGCAACAGACGAATCTTTTAAAATACAGGTGCAATGTTCTCGAATAGTCGATACTTTAGATTTACAGTTATATGCTGCTAACTCTAAATCTATTCCATATAATCAAATAGATGATAAATGGAGTTTTTTAAATCCTACTTGGAGATTCTGTAAAAATTATGATGGTAGTGATATAATAGAAGTTCTTTCTCTTAGTGCTACACCAATATATTTAAATTCTCGTCAGGTTGGTGTTTCAGCAGAAGGAGAATTTTATTATATTGACGATACAGGAACTAAAGATATAACGGAAGACTGTCCTATATTAATATCAGCCACACTTAAAACTTCAGATTTCATCAACCCGTTAGATTCAGATTTCATCAACCCGTTAGATTATGAAGTATATTCATATTCGAGCTTGTCTAACAATAAAATAGTAAAATCATCGACAACTTGGAGAGTCATTGACGATTTTCCTTTATTCCTCAAAGTCACAGGAAATTATATAGATGAAATATATAAAGAAAAATGGAACAATATTAAGATACCGACCATGATAACTTTGCATTCTTATGGTAGGGATTATTTTTTATATGGGGACACTAGTGACACGAGTAGTATAATATTCGGATACCCATCAGACAATGAATTAGGTAAGAGATCAGAAGTAGTTTTAAGTCTTTCGAGTTCTTCTGGTGTCACCAGAATAGATAGCGATGATGGTTCACTGTATTTGTCTCATAATGATTCTAAAGGATTTAGAAACGGAGGATATTTGTTCACTAGTATAACTTCCACTAGTGCATTTTCCACTGTTTCCATTGTTGCATCCACCACAATATATAACTCGAATACAGCAGAGCAGGAATCTTTTCAGTTTCCTTATCATTATAACCCAAATCAGTTTGTTTATGTTCCAGTTCCTGATGTTGGAATGATAGGTAAGATTTTATATACACCTCAATCTGCTAACGAGGAATGTTTATCTGTAGATTATCGAGAAAGTGGAACATTAATAGAAGGGAGAGTTGATAAATTTTATGTTCCTTTATCTACCAATACATCTACTGTTAATTATGCGACATCTAGCTCTACTGGAATGTATGGTGTAGCTATAGACCCAAGAGATTATAGCTTAATAGGGCTGGATGGAGAACAGGATAAAATATATCGAATTTCTAGTGAAGGTGTTGTATTGAGCACATTAGATTTATCGTATTTGTTTGGAACTAGCAATCCAGAAGTTTCTGGTCTTACACCATCATATGTTTCATTAGATGGTGATTTTAATATTTGGGTTTCTTTGGTAAATGGACTCTCAGTTTTAAAATTTGATAAAGATTTCAACTTACAATTTGCTATTCCGTTAACTAATTCGGGTGTAATAGACGGCGATTATTACATGAAACCAACAGTTGTAGAAACTGATAGGGATAATAATGTTTGGGTTACATATTCAAATCAACTTTCTAGCACTCTTTCTAAATATACTAGTGGAGGAACACTAAGTTTGAACATTTCAATACCTGTAAGTTCATCCCCTATTAATGTTTCTGTGGATAAAAACAATGATATATGGGTAACAGAACGTTTTACAGATAACAATTATAGTGGGCAAATAAATAAATATGATGGTTCTACAGGTCAATTATTAAGTTCAGTTTCGAATTTCCCTAAACCTGCATACATAGCATTAGATAGGAGTAATAATGTTTGGTTTACATTTGGGGTTAGAAGTTTCGGATATATTGATAGAGTTACGTCAGCATTATCAGCATGGACTTTCTCGGAGATAAGTGATGTTACGAATTTAAGAATTATATCTCTTTCCACGACATCTTTCATAGAAACCAGTGCTTGCGATGAAGAGTTAGGGGGATTGGCCATAGATGTTTACGATAGAGTATGGATCATAGATTCTTTAACTAACAATGCATACATTTTTAATGCATCTCCCGATTTTGATTTTACGGATGTTTCACATATAAATATAAAACAGCGACCAAACATATCTTTTTATGTTGATGGTGATGATACATTTTCAACTCCTCTATGTTCTATATATTACAAGTCAGCAGCAGCAACAGGCGATTGGACAGGTAATGTATGGTATCAAAAATACGCAATAGACACTTTAGACACTGTAGATGTTGTTGGTGTTTCAGAACCCTTCACAATAAACGACTTCGATTCTTATTATAACATTAGAAAAGTGAATGACAGTTTCAACACTGCTAAATATATGAAATCGGTAGCTTTTCCTGAGTTGCTTTATAACAATCCCAAATTATTCGACGAGTTTTTACCAGCAGTTGTAGGTGATGGTTCAGAAAATTTCAAACTTTTTGACGATATTGGAAGAGAGTCGTATGAGAAAATAGCGAATTTTAACATAAATACTACAAACATAGATACTTGTGACATAAATTTCTTGAAATCTCTAGCAGTTCAAATAGGGCAAGAACCTTTCAATTACGGTGTTGAATTTCCTTCGGATGTTAGTAGAATGTTAAACCTTGCTTCAATATGCCGCCAGAGACTTTGGGGTGAAACTTTAAGTGGCGTAGATATAAACAACATAATAGATTGGAATAGTGAATATACCACACTCGATAAATCACTGTCGGCTGATTGGGACAAAGAAGATGGGTTGATAGAAAAATTCTTCAATCACATCTTGACTGAAAATCTTTTTAGTCAATAGTTGTTAAAGCGGTTTTGTCTAATAAATAATATAAACAGTGCAAAAGACTAATAAACAAACCATTCCATTATTGTCATATACAAAACCAGAGCAATTAACGTCAAATGGTTTGGACTCTGATGCGCCAATGTCATTCAGAGATTGGTATGCTAGTAACAAAAGTATAATACCAGAACAGGAATATAACCAATATAACCAATATTTAGTAAGTTGGTATAAGGATAAAAACGTATCTAAACTCGATGCTTTATCTGTAATTAGGTTAAAATATTTGAATTTGCTGTCTGGTTTGCAAATATTTTTAACAGAAGCAGAAAGAGAAAACTGGTATAGTAAAGTAAATTTAAACGATGAAAAGGAATTACTACTATCCATACCATTTTTCGCTAAAAAGCTAAAGACTATATCTTTATATTATTTAAATTATAGAAAACTTTTGAAGGACAGTAAATTGAAATACAACCTCAAAGGTTCTAATATAGGAGCAGTCAAGGAATTGAGAGAGTTGATATTGACAAATTATACTAAAAAGAATAATTCTTACATTACAGTTCCTTCATCGGTTTGGAAAAATTTGCCTGAATTAAGTTCAGTTAAGGATACAATAAGAATAGAACTGGAAGAATATTATGACGATCATCAATATTTCGACAGAAGTGTAGATGTCAGTCTATCTTCTTATGTTGATATGTCGGATACAACTAGTGAAAACTTTTTTGCTAGTAGAGGTTTATCATTATCTTCTTTAGATTGGGCATATTCATCTGGCACTATTAATATATCATCAGACTCGTTCAAAGATTTTACCGAGAAATATTTAGGAGAAAATAGAGACATTTTGAATTATACCACAGTGGATGGAAACTCTTTGAAATATTTAATATCCAATGTAAACAGTTTAAATTCGGAAAGCAGTATAGAAACTTCATCTGCTGATATTTACGAAATACCACTACAACAAGGGAATAATTTTTTCTATTTCCCGAAAGGTGTATATGAAACAATAGCTGTTGGAAGACCTATATATAAAGGAATTCCATTAAGCTCGACAGACATAGAAAATACCGCTACTTCTAATGTCATGATAAGTGGAGCAGATACTATATATGTTAAAACTAGTAGGGGTGTTGAAGGAGCATGGCTAAAAAAAGAAGATTATGAAATAGATGATGGGAGGATTATTGAAGGGTTTTTTGTAGGTGGTGATAAAACTACTTTCAAATATCCGTTTATGGGTTATGGTTTGAGTGGAGATGGATTGACATGGACAGGGCCATCTTTGAAGTATGATTCACATTATGACGTTCTTGATTTGGAATATAAAACAGCGGTAGATTCAGTCTATTGGACATCAAATATAGTTCTAAGTTCAGTTGAAGATTTACCAATCAATAAATCTACATTAGCTGAGTCGAAGTCTTATGCTAATACTTCTTATAAATTTGCAGATAAAGTTAGGGTTTTCGATACAATTACTAATTATGATGATTCTATATATAGCGGAGAAATAAAAGAAGCTTGGTTGTATAGAGTAAATGAGACAGATTTATCAATATCCGAAAATGATGACAGTGTTTTATATTGGCCATACTTTAAAATCACAGACAAAAGTTTAAATTCTGTTGATCTGTTACCTGATAATGTTAGAATATGTGAAAGGTTGCAATTATCTTCCATAAGGGTTCCTTTTGCTACTGCATCCGATCATTTAAGTTCATCTGATGTAATATACAAAATAAAAAACTATAAAGATAAACCTTCTCAAGCTACAGAAGCAGCTTGGTTATTAGGATCATATGTCCATAAAAATAATCTAATATCAGTAAAACAGTTAGGGCTGTCAGTAAATTTCAAAGCTGGAGAACTTATTAGATTTGTTTGGACTGATGAAGATACATTAATAGATCAAGTATTCAAATCGATTAAACATGAAAATAATTGTTCATATGTTAACAGCTTCGATTATAGAAACAATGTGAAATGTGAATGTAGACAGATACAATTTACCCCATTCGGACATAACGGTGCGAATTATTTGGACAATGGTGCATTTGCTGATTTCATAGCAGAAGACACAGTATCTCCATCAGAATTCGATTTAAATTCTTGGAAAGGATTGGATAATAAACCCCATAATAAGAGTGATGGGTTTGCATGGTTCAAAACTTCTTTATCTTCGCCAAATTGGGGATACGGTAAGTGGGTTAATGGTTCTGTAGATGGAACGTTGACGTTGAAACGAGGACAAAACTATTTTTATTATAGGAGCATTGAACCACTGCAAACAACTGAAGATGTTTCTCTGCCAGATTTGACTGTCAGATACGAATATAAAGACAAATCTGGTGTGAAATGGATGAAAGCTAAAAAAGACGCAGAGGGTAATTGGAAATCCTCTAAAACACCTACTGATATGACGATTGGGGAAAAGGAGCTTATTTTATATTCAAAAACTCCAACACTCAATTTCAATTTATCTGGAACGGTTCAACGGTTCCCATCGAATGTGAGTAAGAATCTGAGTAGTATTTGGACTAGTTACGATCTAGTTGTCGTTGAACAATCACCAACAGTGGTAGTATCATATCCTGCCAATTTTAAAGTTAATGAGGAACTTCTTTCTGCACAATATCCTAGTGTTAGAGTGAATCATATATCTGCATTTTCTTGGAGTTTATCTTCTCCTAATGGGGATGTTTATTTTACATCTTCTACTACATCTGATGTGACTGACACTATTAATTTCACTGGTGGAGGGGGGGATAGAACCATAAAAAGGTATAATGTTCTATTAGACTCTAACTCTAATATCAGTTTTGTCCCAACCGTCACAGGGACATATACAGTAACAGTGACAGCACATATAAACTCCGCATATTTGAGTTTATATGATGACGTATTATCAAATGGGGGGATTTATGAATTTTCTGATATACCTGCTATATCTGCTATATCTGAAAAAATATTCACAACATCATTATCATCGTTTAAAACTCCTGCTGCCGGATTCGTGTTACAGACTCCATTATATGGATGGAATTATTCTGGTTTGAACGGTTACGATGGAAAATCTAATGGTGCTAGACCTATTTGGGCTACTGGATATACAGATAAAACTGAAACTAATAATTATAAGGGTATTGAAAGTTGGGGCGGCGGCAAAAATTTTGTAGACCTTTACAATATAATTACACAGCCAGAAATTTCAGATTTGCGTTTCAAATCTGGTAGAAAGACTGAATATTTCAACAATAATTCGAACATATTGTGGAATCAGCCTATAACAGTGAAAAATTTCGTGAATAGAAAGGTTTGGAATGAAATATTTTTCGATGATAATGTAGCATCTCCATTATCAGCAATAACGAATATACAAACTATCATTTTCAATTCTAGGGCTACTAATATACCATCTAGTTTAGTGTTGCACAATTTTATCGATAATAAACCAGTAGAAATATACTATAATGCGGTAAATTCCTTTAACTGGTCTATATCAGCATATAAAGAGAATGATGCAAACTCAAATGCAATAGAATTCAATTCGGATTCCTCGAATCTGATATTTAATTCGAGTCTTCCACAAACGATGTCCTCTTTGAGTTCTAAAATTGTTGCACAATCTCCTTGGTCTAATCTTTCAAATAGGAATTATCCTTCTATTGCGTTAATACCAACACTTGAAGATTTATATACTGAAGATCAAAGTGGGGGATATTTCACACCTAATAATTTAGGTGCATCTGTTTACAACGGTAAAAATTATACATATTCATATAAAACATCATCGGAAAAAATATCTTTGTTGGGAGAGCCTACAAATTTTAGAATTGGTGGTAGAGGATTATCCGAAAAAGATCAAGACACCTCTTATGAAATATTAAAACGCGATAACTCATGGCTAAAGGAAGGATATTTAACTGGACAAGCAGCAGGAAATATTAATAGGGCGATATCTAAAAAATATCAAAAATTTACTCCTTATCAATCACACAACGAAACACACAACGGAGGAAATGTAGGATTGGTAACACCTTCTAGTAAACATAGTCCTTGGGGTGGTGTGAATGATAGTCAATGGATGGATTTTAATAATCACCCCGTTAGTTTTTCTGGTGAAGTTAATGTAGATATTTGGGCAGATTCACAAATACTTAAAAATACAGATAAACGAATTGATGTTTGGTGTGATGACATTTTTGGCAATCAATATGGTCTATATAAAAATATTAAAGGCGTTTCCCCAATTGATAGGAAAGAAGTGTTGGGAAGTATTTGGACGAGAAAAAATAATCAATTTGTAAGTATTGGTTCGGAATCATTATCTTCGGTTTTTTCTTCATATAAGAACACCAATATATATTCTGAATTGACAGGAAACGGTGTGAGAAATATAGATGTATTTTTCGACACTTTCATGGCGGAAACCACTGGAGCAATTATATTCGATAGAATAATATATGATTATGATGATGCATCTATATCAGTTAAAACCAATTCTACGAAAAGTCTTTCTTTGGCAGTTCCAACAGAGATGTCTTTATCTAGAGAGTTAAGCGGAGTTCAATTGAGTTCATATAACTATGCTACCGTGGGAGATACATGGTTCTTTCCACATGAAAAGGAGTTGTGTATAAGTTTGGCGTATGTTAGTGGTGGTGTATTATTTCCAGAGATTTATAATTTTGATATAAACAAAAACATTTTCCGTAAATCCTTCCCTTCTGATGATGACATGAATTTATTACTGTCTTTGAGTGGGATAGATAGACTAATCGGAAGAAATGTATTGAGTTATAGTTATGATACTAAACAGTTTCTATTTTCGACTTTAGTGAATAAAAATAGTAGCATTTCTTTAGTAGAGATTTACGTAGATAATTTAAACGGGATGAGTTTAAATGGTGTTACAGTATATAATGCCGTTAGCGGATTAAATAAGGCTTTACCTATAATATTAACAAATTTGAATCTGTCTGTTCCTGTATCATCTACATTTGATTACCCGCTATCAGCATTGAATTCCCCGACATCATTTTCCTTTGATACAATACTGGATTGGATTTATATAAACCCGTCAACAGGAACTATATCCGTAACAGCAAATACTGTAGGAGTTTACTCTATTCCGCTATCTGTTGGAAACGCATATGGCAATGTGGGATATACATTTAAACTGTTAGTAAACAATAATTAATTCTAATGTCAACAACTTCATTCACCGTAATATCAGCTACGACAGTCTCCACTAATTATAGATGGGATGGCGATTACCCTTCCTTGGATACAAGCGTATATGTAGGAGGAGAAGTTATTAGTGGAAATTCTCCCGGACTTTCAGCTATTTTTTCTAATACTTCTACAATAGACGACATAAACGATTTGAATTACTTCACTTGGAATTTCGGAGATTATTATAATCAATCGACTAATGTTGCATATACTACATCTATCAGTGATATTGTTTCTCATTTATATATAATGCCGGGGGTATATACTGTCACTTTGACTAGAAATACATTAAAACGTAAAGATTTCCCTGTTAATACGGAAGCATGTAAAGACAGAAACGGAGTATACTGGAATTGGAGCAGTGTGTTATCAAGTTTATCAAGTTCTACGCCACCTCAAAATATAACATGGGATCAGACAAAAGCATCTGGTTCCAAGTCTAAAAAGTGGATTAGTAACATTAAATGCTTGGGAAAATATTGCACATACTGGAATTGGAATAATTTACAATCAGATAGTGTAAATAATCTAACTTGGAGGATTGTTAGTGTGTTAGGAAGTAAAACATCTACTTGGAATGATATTAAAAATGTATCAGAAGGATGTGGCGGAACAGACCAAAACCAAACCGTTTACACTTTAGAAGTGGCACAAACAGCCCGTCCTAATATAATATCGCTATTTGATATAAAACCTGTCGCCTTTTTAGCGTGTAAGACAGTTAGTTATGGGGAAAACCCGTTGACAGTTCAAATTACGCCTTCCAGTAGTTTATGTGGTAGCTTCCCAATAGAAAAAATAGTTTGGGATTTTGGGGATGGAAGCGAAGAAAAGATTGTAAGTAGATATGATACACCAGAAAGTGTTTTTACATATACTTCAGCAATAAGTTCAGATATATACGATCCTAGAAATTATGATCTGGTTTATACCTATCGAATAAGCTCTACTAACGTGTTTTATCCTTCGATAAAAGTATATGGAATGAACTCTATTTATTTTGATAGTGCTAAAACAGTGGTTGGGCCAATTACATATCCTTCTATTAGTTCTATAGGGCTGTTAAAGGTTAGAAATTTGGAAGGTTGCAATACTTATGGTGTTCAAATAGGGGATGATTTCAGTTTATTGAAAATTGATAGGTCATAAGAAGATTTCTATTATAAATATTAACATGAGTCTAATCAAATATGCATCTTTATCCGCTTTACAGCCTATAAAGTTGAAGTATGAATATAAAAGAAATGAGAAAACTGTGGATTATTTAAATTATTACAGTGAAGGTATAAATGCATATTATAACCCAATTTTTAAAGATTTTAATGATTTTGTGATAAACAGGGGGAATGGGATAATATTAACTGATTCTATTACATTATCTTCAATGTTTTCAACGGAGAATAGGGTGAAAAACAATTTGGTGTTTTTTTCTTCTATTAAATTAAAGCCTAAAGGTCAGTATAATTATGCAACTGTTGACAATGTTACTAAAAAAGTTGTTTTAGGGGGCACCACTAGTTATTTTAATTTAAGTGTGATATCAGGAAACCAAGTTTATATAAAGAAAGATTCGGGATATTTACAAATATCTAAAGAATATCCATATGATGTTTCTGTTACTACTGCTGATGTATTAACTGAAGAATCATATCTTAGAAAATTTTATATATATTATAATTCTGGATATATGAGTTTTTCTGTAGAGACTAATCAGGGACAAAGATTCTTACAATTCGGCAATGATAATATTTTGAGAGCTACTGGTGTTTCATTTGGGAACAATTTGACTAATATTGGAGACAGTAAAATATCTTCGTATTTATTCGACACTGAAAATACCGTAGAAGACGTTAAAAACTCTATATTGAATAGTGAATATTTCAGAAATGATTGGGTTACATATTATATGAGGTTAGACGATAAATCTGAAAATTATACAACAAATATTAAAAGAGTTATAACCAATCCGCCAACTCATTTCTTAGCTAGTTTTTCTGTGAATGGATTAAACTATGAAAACGTGCTAAATATAAATCTAGCAAACCTTAAAACTGGATATACGCCATCAATGGCAAATAATCTAGTGGATAACATAACAGTATGATAGAAAATTTGAAACATCGAGATTATTATAAAATATTTACAGGACATAATCAAATTGATGGTTCTGATAAAATCCATTTGGGGTATGAATCTGGAACAACAGAAGTCAAGTTTAAAAAAGACAGTTTGACACATTTCCACTATCCATATTTTTCTGATACGGTTGCTTTAAATGACACCAACTTGATATATAGTGGTGCTACATCAGGGCCAATACCTATAATGGCCGATAGAATGTATAAAAACAATGGAGGATATGGAACAAACACCCCATTTGGTAACTCTACAGGGCTTGTGGACGGCACTTTATTATGTAGTTGGTTGTATGCCCCAAATAATGAAGATGAGCCTATATGGTTGGACAGGTATTACAATCCCGGAAGAATATTATATGAAGAAGCGTTGAGAGGTGAAGCACTTTTTACCGATTACATAGACAGTGAAAATCTTTTTATTGATGTTCCTTCTTCTTTGACTTTAGAAGCTGGTGTTTTATATTCATATTATCATATTGGGGAGAAAACAGCAAAAGAGATAGTGAAAACTTTTGCTGGAAATGATTACAAAAGACTGAAATTGGAGATTAAACAATGGGCAGGTTATCCAAAAGACACATCTTTTTTTAATAACTCTATTGCATTTAATAACTTCAATGAGAAATACGTGTATGATGTTTACAATCCTATTAACGGAGCATTAAATCTTGATAATACTGGAAATTTAAAAGTTTCTGTGAAATCTGATGCGGTTAAAGATTTGAAGAAAGAATTCACTATCAGTTTAAACGTGAAACATAATAATTGGGACAAAGCTAGTTCGTCACAATTGATTGGAAACTTTACTAACGAAAGTGGATATGGTATATTTTACGATAATCTCAAACATTATCCGTTTTTCGTTGTCCCTGAAATTTATTTTGGTCATATTATAGGATTCAATTCGGAATTTAACGTATATAATGATCGTGGGACACAAATATCGCCACTTATTAACAGTAACCCAACACAGGTAGCTATAAATGGAGATTTTGAAATCTTCATGATAGATTCCGCTGATATTTCAAAATCTGTTACAAAGTATAATCATTTGGGTGATGTGATGTTTTATTATGGATTGACGGCAACACCTAAAATATTAACTCTTTCTGGTGATAATGTAATAGTTTTAACAGATTATGGGACTTATACATTGGATCAAAATCTCTATTTATTGAATTATGATACTGGATTGATATATACTAATAATTTAAAGACATGCTTCAACTTAAATGGTGTTATGGTTTCTGAGGTGTGTAAAGACATTAAATATGATTTCACAAATAATAAATGGTTGGTTGGGACTGATGGTTATTTATATTATGGAGATGAAAATACTTTATTTGCTGGTATTTCATCTGTTCAGTCAATTGTCGTAGACCCTGAAAACTTTCTATGGGTTTTAAACGGATTTACGAACATAATAAAAATAAATACGATAACCAGAGAAATAATATCAACCTTTGATATAGGGGTGGCAAATTTAGAAAATATTGTAAGTAAAAACTTGAGTTTTCTTTGTGAATATGATAGAAAAACTAACAGTGATAAATGGGTTGCGGTATTGATACATTCAGGGTATAAAGATAAAAATTTATATAAACTGTCGTTAGATGGAGATATATTAAAGGTTGTCAATCTTAATACGTCTATAAACTCTTTAGAATTTCCAGATCAAATTAAAAATCTGAATTTGTCTTTTGCGTTTTCAGGAGATTTTACAGGATATGAATGGAAAAGAGTTTTCAATAAGGTCAAATATGATAATAAACCACAAATACATTTTAAAGCATCTGTGACAAAATTAAATACTTTAACGGATTATAAAGAAACGTTTTCGAGATATGGTGAGGTGATAAATCATAAAATTTCCGCTCCGTTTTATGAAGTTTATGATAAAGATTGGCATCTTATTGTTGCTACTGTCAAAAATAACGTCATGAAACTTTATGTAGATTCTTATAAACTAGGTGAAAGGGTTATCCCTAGAAATTACGACATAAAAACTGTTAATAATGACCTATATATAGGAACACCAAATGGTAAAATAGAAAACATGAATGTTGAAATCGCAAGTAACAATCTTACATTTAATGGATACATAAATAATGTAAGATTGTATGATTATGTTTTGGCTGAAAGTTTTCAAATGTTGTTTGTGAGGGAAGTGTTACTGTCGGATGATATAATTTGGGATGTTCCAACATCGGATTTACAATACATTGAAAGAATTGAAAGGTTTTTCAAACATAAACTTCCCGGCTCTAAAAGTCCATTTTATAAAATAAAAATATCAGGGTCTAATATTGTAGATGATAATGTTAGAGCATTAATAGAAGAAAACGTTAAAGATGCATTACATTTGTCGAATCCATCACATGTAGAATTGTTGGAAGTCGAATGGATCGATTAAATAATACCAATGGCTATAGATATATACATAAAAGCTAACAATGAACTTTCTGAGGATACCACAGTATTTTATAGATTGACCTCTAATACTGCATATACTGTGAATATTAATGCATATTCGTATCTTTTCACGCTTTCTTCCACTTCCACTCCATATGACTTGTGGTATGTTTTAAATCGCAATATTTCAACCAAAACAGTTCTTCCTCTTTCAACATTATCATCTTCTGAATCTTTTATATGTAACTCTCCAGTGCTTTGTAGTATAGTAATAACGTTATCTACAAATACTACATTAGTAAGCAGTGAGATATCAGCATCATTCGTTAGATATTTCTTATCTGCTGGAACTTTTGAGGCGTTTCCCACGAATATATTTACGTTAGGCTACCAACAAGAAACTTTGACTTCGAGTAATTATCGATTATCTAGCACAGGTGTTTCTTTCATTGGTGAAGGACATACAGAAACTATAAATTTATCTGCTTTATCTGCTTTGCCAGCAGGTTGCTCTTACTCTTGGAGTCTTAGCTTAACTTCTCTATCCGCAACAGAAGAAACACAATCATTGGTAGTTAGCAGTTTGAATGTTATAGAAGTCAACTCTAACTATTCAACTGTAAATGTCCCTTCTGACTCTTTCGGGAATATTTATAATGTTCCCATCGGACTGAAAATAGTAAATGCTGATTTCCCCATAAATTCCCCGAATGTGTATAGAGATGACATCACTGGAGATAAGACTTATTATTCACATTATGTTTCTACTGTAACTCCATATGGCCAAGAATACTCCTCCAATACATATCTGTTTGAAAGTGTGAAAATTTTAACATATGACAGTGAAATACAATATAGTTTCGATACTGGCAGCGGTGGCGATAAAATATATCTGACTGTTGATAGAGATGCTAACAATAGTTATTCCAATTCACTGTTTACTGCATCGTTTATTTTGGCTTTAAGTGGTGGTGTTGATTCTAGCCTGAACAAATGCTATAGTCTATATGATACTATATGGACATGGGATAATGTAGACGTAAACAACCTTAACAATGATTTTACCGACAAGCCGTTCACTTGGGGTCAAGTAGCATTAACTGGCGCATATCCGAAAAAATGGAGATATGAATCTCCTACATCTATTACTGTAACTTCTCCTGTAGTGAAGTCCTTAACGTCCATAAATTGGGTTATTAATAGTGATAATGGGTGGGAAACCCCTTCATTGACAATATATGACGATGATAACAATCAAACATTTCCATATAATTTGAAATATGAAGGAATTGGGACAGCTTTATATACATGTGATTTCTATAATGATACCAATATTACAGTAGAAGTTGTCGCTGAAGTTAATTGTAGTATACCAACACCCGGAGGAGATTGGGTTCCTCGTGATGTGACAATAACAAATTCTGGAACTTTCGATGTTTTGACTTACCCATATTTAACTTTGTATACTCCTAACAGATACGTGTTATTAAATTCCTATGTCACTTTTGAGTTTGTTGGTTTAGATTTATCCGAAGTCAAAAGTATTAGTGTCAATGATGTCACTATACCAACTTCGAATATTTATAAGACTACTTACAATTCGATAGGTGACAAAAGCTTAAAAATTTCTGTTATTAATAATGACAATAAAACAGTGGTTTTTACTTACTCTAACATAATAAAAGTTGTGGACAAATATGATGTTACAGATGTTGAGGTTGGCGAACTAAGGTCTGCTAGAGAACCATTGAGTGTTCCGTTTTCCGCTACTCCATATATATCTCCTAATGAATGGGTTGTTGAAGATAATATAAATTCAGTAATAGAGAAAATGTTCGACAATTTAAAATATCTATATACTAGGTCACTAATATTAGATACTGATTATGACGAATTTTTCGGATGGTATGGACAGTCTTATTCGATCTCGGATGCTATAATTGCACCTATTAACTTATGTGTGTATAAAACATGGGACGATCTAACGTGTGAAAATGGGGATAAAACGTCATGGGATGCTTTCACCTGTTCTGATGGTGATTTAGTGGAAGGATATTTATTTTCATGTGCTCCATATGAAAATTTTAATTGTGATAATATAAACAGGAATCAAAACTGTTTAGGTTTACATTGTTTAAATTGGAAGTGGTCAGCATTGAAATCATCTACTGTAGCTGGCGCAACTTGGAAAAACATGAAGACTGGAGGAGTTTTAAGAAAGAAGTGGGAGAACGATGGACATTGCGAGTCTAGCGACGGGGAAGTGATAGTAAGTCAAGCTTGCAATGTAGAAGGACAATGGAATTTGAATGAACCACAAGATGGCTTCATTAACGAGCTTTATAAAAACGTGGATTGTAATAGTGGGATCAACTCTAACTGCTATCCAGTAGATTTGGCAAGCAAAGAAAATGTTATATATTCTGCGACTAAAACACAGATTAGAGTGTTATCGTCGGACTTTGCAGCCACAGAAGTAAATGTTAAAAGTTATTACGATAAAAGATTCAGCAAATTTAAAAATATTCAATCTATTGCATTAGATAGTGAAGGCACATTATTCGTTTTGGATAATACGCTATGTAAGATAATAAGTTTAGAATACAACCCATCTAATACATCATCTGATCATTGGATAACTAATATTGTGTGGGGTGGAATAGGTGGATTAAATGCTAATAGCAGATTCCGTTCACCATCTGATATGGCAATAGATTTGAACAACAATATTTTGGTTGCAGATACAGGAAATAGTTGCATTAAAATGTTTACTAATCGTGGTGTTTGGTTAAGGACTATATCAAATTCGGAATTTTCAGAAAATCCTCCTATTAGTTTAACTGTGGACGATGATAATAATATTCATGTATTAAATTCCAAAGAAATTCGCATTTATACATCTAAAGGTGTTTATATATCAAGTTATAATTTTTCAAAATACTCTACTGGAACACCTACTAGACTAAGTTCTAGTTATAATAAACTTTCTATATATCTAATAGTGGGCAATAACGTTTTAAAGTTTTTTAAAAATGGTGTATTTGCAGCATATATTTTAGACGGAACAATATCTTGTATTGAAGATGTTAAATCTGTCACACAAGACGAATTTAGAAACATTTTAATATCTAGTAAAGAGAAGATAATAAAAATAGTGGATTTATTGAGCAGGAAAAGACTTATATCCGATTTCCCTGATTATTATTGGGATTTGAATGACGTTTTAATAGATAAAGAAGAATATGTCCAAAATTGGGTTTATAATCGAAGCCTACAGAGAATGTGGGATAACATAGAAATATTTAGGAACGCTTTACTGTTTAATGATACTACATGTAAAGGAAGATCGACTTACATACACGCTAAAAATAAAATATTCATAGGAATAAACGAAATAGTCACAGATTCGGTGATAAATAGAGTAATTGGATATTTATGGGATAATTTCAACACGTTATTACCATTTTTCGATCCGAACTGTAAAGAGTGATAAATAATAATATGTCATGTTCAATAATACAAACAATAGATTCTAAAGAATGTGTGGGGAATTCTTTAGTTAAAATAAATACTAACTTTACCGAGTTGGAAACAGCAGTTTGCGCCTTGCAAACTGCCACCTCGAATATTCCAATTGGCGGCGTTATAATGTATCAGGGTAACTCTTCAGACTTCGACGAAAACGGTAGGGGTAAAATAGAAACAGATGTTTATTTATATGGACTATGTAATGGAAATACATATAATGATATAGTGTCACCAGACCTTAGAAATAGATTTGTAGTTGGTGCAGGAGGAGGATATACTTTAGACGCTAGAGGTGGGTTAAGTGCGGTTAAATTGGTGCTTTCAAATATTCCATCACACAACCACAAATTTAAAGGTAACACTCAAACTATAAGTGATGGAACAGGAGGAGAAGGTGGTTACAAAAATGACGATAACGGAACAAAAGAGGAGGAAACCGCATACAGGGGAGGAGATGCTAATGGTAATACCGTGGCAGTCAAAACCCTGCCACCATATCATGCTCTATATTACATAATTAAAATAGCATAATTGGATATGAGCGAATGCAATTTTACATCTTTAATAGAAGCTAAAGAATATATCGGTGATTCTTTGACAACCATTAATGCTAATACTACAGCATTAGATATTGGGGTATGTAAAATTTCAAATTCGATAGATATAATCGAAGATATAAAAACATCTTTTATACAAAGTGTGGAGAATATGAATAATGCATTATATAATTTGTTTTCATATGCTAGTAGTGGTAACAGAAACCAATTATATTCTAATCTAAACGTATTAGTATCTACAATATCAGCAGGGAACGTAGCACTTTCTGGTGGAACTGGAACTACTGTAGGAACTATAACCTTATCGGCCCTAAATATACCAACATCTGCATCTGTTATTATGTTGTCGGGGTATCCAGTAGGGTGTGACGGAACTATTTTGTTCACGATAAACGGAATAAATGTTTCTGATGTGTTATTTGCTATAAATAACAGTGAAAGTTATAAATATGTATGGTATTATAATACTTCTTGTTTAAACCAAACGTATAAAATTTACTTGATG
>Ga0208974_1000190_pt1 | contig 26979 bp, 17 predicted proteins | sample GreLakmeER15MSRF_FD_187699 | JGI IMG/M metagenome (GOLD analysis project Ga0208974, IMG submission 187699) | Freshwater lentic microbial communities from great Laurentian Lakes, MI, USA - Great Lakes metaG ER15MSRF (SPAdes) | ecosystem: Environmental > Aquatic > Freshwater > Lake | place: Great... | reverse complement strand
TTCCGAATGCGGCATTAGTTACAGAAACATTTGCGCAGAAGAATGTCGTGTTGGTGTTACTCCAAAAACGATCAGCCGAACCCATACGACGGAACCAAATATCACCAGCATCGACATACACATGACCTGTGGTATTATCGACTTCGATATCCTTTACAGTAAGAGTTCCGTCAATATTTGTGTCATCATACACATCAAGAATAACACCACCAGAAGAATTGGATAGTGTGATTTTGCCATTTGTTAGTTCAATACTTCCTCTAGTTTTAATGAAGTCGCCACGAGCAATCTCGTTGACATCGTTTGCCATGAGATTGTCGGTGATGCGCCACTGATTAAAGGTGCATGCACTAGTTGTAATTCCTACATTAACTGTATTTGCCATGTCTATTTCTCGCCACTAACGGCTTTTAAAATTTGGGAAAGCATACCCTTAATGTCTGAAACTTCAGACTTCAGGTTATTTAGGTCGTCGTCTATTTGCTTTTGACGGCGCAACTCCGCCATCTTTAATTCGTGTTTTGAGACAGCTGCTTTGTTTGTATTTAAAACCGCAATTCCTCTCTCATCTTTCACAAAATCAGGATTTTCTTTAACCCTTGCCCTGACTTCCATAAATTAACCCTCTGGAGTTGCAATCACACGAAGATTTCTAATCTTTGGTACTAATGATGCATCGGTTGTTGTTAAGACGACCTTAACAGCAAACGACTTAAATTTACCGCCGAGCGGATAAGTTGTTCCATTTTCGACATAAGCGAGTCTATTTTCAAGCAGATCTGGTCTAAACTCTAATCCAATTAAAGATCTTGCACTCTTAGAATATGTATTCTTTACCTTTTGCATTAACTGCCAGCTCTTATCTGCAAAACGATCGTTATCTTCTACAGACTTAACCTTATAATAAACATTAATATCTGTTCCTGTTGGGCGAATTGCGTCCATAAACACTCTCATGTCACCAGACTCGAATCCATCTTCAAGAACGATTTCGCGACTAATATATTTGGCTTGAATATTACCGCCAGACTTACCTGTCTCGCCAGCAATAACTGCTGTTGCATTCGCGGTTGGTGTAGCATTACCAGATACGATTTGAATTGTTGGAGTAGTTAGATAGCCACTGCCTGGATCGGTGATAACAACATAATTAACTCTATCATCACCATTAGTATTTGCAACAGCGAAACCAGTTGCACCAGAGCCACCGCCACCAGAAATGTTAATTGCATAGAATCCAATATTTGCATTATTTGCAAAGATATACTGGCGATATAGCGCAGCATTTGCTACTAGTGTAGAAACACTAGTCCCAAATACATTTTCTTGTGCATTAGAAACATTTGCTGCAGTTATTGTTGCATTATATCCAGTACCATAACCTAATAGAGAGATGGTTGTATTTGGGATACCTGCATTATCGACGAGATACTTCGATGCTGTCAAACCAAGTCTTTCAATGTTTACAATTGGCGAAATGTCTGGGTCTGGTGTAGACATCGTTAAACTCAATATAAAACTATTTGCATCTCCCTTGAGCAACTTACGACGATTGATAGAAGTCTTATTTGACTTATCAAGTAATGCGCCATATTCAAGTGGCGAGAATTTAGTCAATTCAACACCGCTTGCACCCTCTTGAGTTGTGCCGCTACCATTTGCATATATTCCACGGAGGCTATATGAAAGATCGGTAACAGGGAAATCAAGATCAGAAGCAAGCAAAATAACTTTATCAACATAGTTGTTTGCTTCTGGAGCAGAGTCTAGCGCAAACTGAGCAGTACCATCACCAGAGTTGTGGAATACAGCCTTATTAATCACAAACATCAAATCTTGATTTTGATATGGTGTCCAAGTTGATGAGTTTTGTGAGCGGAAGAATGAACCAGCATATGGCTGTTCAGAAATGCGTCGAGATGGTGTTACACCAAGAACATCGGCACCAATTTCTGCAATGAACACCTCATAATCTGGAGAGTCAGATCCAAGAACGAGTGCGTATTCTCGAGATGGTTCTAAGAACACTGGATCATCGAAAGTAAACTTTGTAACCGTTGCTGAGTTTCCTGTGCTTGGAACATTAGAAATCTTAACATCTTTACACTGAATTGTTTTAGCGGCAAGATAGTTCTTTGTTGGATAACCATTTTGAACTTCTGCAATCTTCAATGTAATTGGAAGCTGCATTGAACCAAGTGATGTCAATGGCTTGCTCTTAAAGAATAGATCCACAGAAGTTACGAACATACCGTAGTCTTGTTTATTCGCATTAATTTTTGGTTTTGGCGTAAAGAATGTTTGAGACAAACCATCGCCAAGATTAATACGAGGTGTCGTTGATCCAGTAGACGCAGTTGTTGGATTCTTTACAGCATCACTATTATATGATCGCTCTGACGGAGCAACAGGACGAATTAGTGCATCAGCATCAACCTCAGGCATTGGCTGAAGTGTTGGTGTTGTCTGAATTCGCTGTGTTGTTTTTAGAATACCACTCGACATAAACGAACCAGCGGCACGCATTGCGTAATCTGGATCATCAACTGTAGAAGTATCAGTAATTGTTAGAACACGATTACCTGTCTTAAATTTAAATCCAGGGAATGCTGGAACCTGAAACACGCCAGCTAAACAGCTGGTGTCATCGACAACAAAGTTGCCGATAGAATAATGTGTATTTGAAGAGTAATCTAGGTCAAGTGCTGAATCAAGAGTTACAGTTCTTCCACTTACAGCTGTAATTAGTTTTAAAGATCCAGCTGATGTTCCAGAAGTAAAGTAAATCAAATTGCCAGCAGCACCTGAGGTGTTTGCACTGGTTGGAAGCAATACTTGCGTCAATCCAGAATTTAATGTATTTGCAAGAACACCAGAGGTATGAGTGTATGATGTGATCTTAATATTTGCAGAGTTTGCAACACTCTTAACATAAGAACCAACTGGGAATCCTGTTTCATTAAATGTTTGAATATGAAGTGGTTTTGGTGAAGCAGTATCAGTAATACACCACAATCTGACATTTGCATTCGTGCTTGTGCTTGTAGCATTGGCAAGCATATAGCCATCAATTGGTCTTAAAGCAATTCTTCCGTCTGTTAAATTAATATATTCAATATGTGCACGGAATGCTGCACGATCATATCTTGCTGCACCGTCAGCTGTTTGATATACAAGGTCGCCAACTCTAAACTTTGACGAGTAATCTGCTAGAGTTGATCCAGAAGTTGCCACAACATTTAAGTTGTGGAAATTTTGATTTAGATAAACAACATCGTCACCGCTTGTTGCGATAACTTTCGCAAACACTTTGTCGCCTAATGCACCAGTAGCGATTACACCCTCGCCTGGATAGAAAGAGTCAGAATTATCATATTCAGTAGCACTGATAATTGATAGATTTGCATATGTGACAGAAGATCCATTCTCAACGAAAATTGAGGCAGAAGGGTCAAAATTGCCTGATTGAGAGCGAAGAACAAAAGAACTATTTCCAGAAAAGTAAGTGTCTACAATTGCAGAAAATGTATTTGATGCATTTGAAGTTCCTTGGTAAACTAACTGCCCAGAGGTAGGCGCAGTAGAAGAATTTGACGAGAAAGCAATAACTTTCTTTGCGTCAATTTCTACCTTATTTGCAACCTGACAAAATCGATTTACTGCAATGTCATCAAAAAAGATTGATGCTATCTTACCTGGTTTTAGATTTCTACCAGTAAATTCGATATCTCTTGTGCGCATATATGGCACAAGATTTGTATCGACAACTACTGTTCCAAACTCTGTTTTAATCATGTTCTTTTTTTCCTAGAAATCAATTCTTTTTAAATTCTAAAGCGTCATACTCGAATCGCATATTATGGTGGAGAATATATGCTCCCTCAGTTTCACCAGCCCAGAAACTATTGTTTCCAGTATCGATACCACGAACAAATTTCTCACCGAGGTATTCAACACTTACAACTTCTTTCCAAGCAGACTCATTGTCTTTATTTACACCAATCATTTGCCCAATCAAATTTGGTGCTTTCATCACACCATTATTTAAGGTTGGTATTGGAGCGGTTGTTGAGCAGACGAGAGATGTTCCACATTCAGTTGTAATTCTTACGCATGGTTGCCATTCAATTCCGCTATGAACAACCTTACCAACGACAGTTTCAAGCGAGACTTCGTTAGCAAGAAGAATATCCATACCATCCATAAGCATATATGCTTGCGTGACAGGATTACCATTGTAAAGTTTTTGCTCAATAAGAGGAACAAAACTTTCTAGAACAACACAGCCGCCACCACCAGTGCGAATTGGCTGTTTCACAACAACCACTGGCTCTGGTTCTGGAGGTGGTGGTTCGATTGGAATCCAAATCGGCACCTCTGGGGGAACACCGATATCGATGATCTCTGGTGGAGGTGGTGGAGGTGGTGGCGGTTCCCATGGTAGTGGTGGTGGCTCTGGTGGAAGAGCTGGTGGAGGTGGCTCCACTGGTTGTGGATCAACAATAATTGGTGGAGGTGGATGCTTGACAATAATCTCATCAGGTAGTAAAGGTGACGGTGGAAGAACCGCAGGTTCACGAATGATGATCGTTTCCACATTTCTTGTTGGAAAGATCTGCTCAATTGTAATTTGTGGTTGTTTTTCAATAATCGTTTCTTTAATTACTGTCGTGTGTTCAATGCGAACTCTTTCTGGAACAGTAATAATTTCTGGCTTGAGTTGATTGTCAGTCCAAAAATCAGTTTCTGGAGACATTTCTACAATCCCATTGAACTGACCAAACAAGAATGGTTGTACAGATACCGCCTTATCTGAAACAAGGTTTTGAGAAATTGCTGGTGTTTCTGTGAAGTTCAATGAAATTGTTTTCTTATTCAACTTCATATCAGCCAATACTTTATTCTTAAATGCAAGCGGTAATGTAGTTGTTCTTGGTGTTAAGAAACCTTGATCAAGCGCACAACTAAATCCTGGATCTTTAAAGTCAGCAATCGAGAAGTTGCGGAAGTTTTCACCAACAATACCAAACTTTTCTTTTTCTGTGTTATCTTCGTACAATGTCTTATCATTCATGGCTAGATTTTCAACATTGTTTAGCGAGACAAAGAACTCGAGTTTTTGTACTCTTTTATCAATACTTGAAATGTCTTTCATAGTAAAGCGTCGATTTTCATTATATTCTGTTCGAATATCTTGAACATCATTAACATATGGAGGCAAGCGCAATGTATACATGGTCATTGCGTCATCGTCATCCTTTGGAATAGATGGAATAACTGCAGACTTACCCTTAATTACTCGAAACTCTTTATCTTTTGACAATACAAGTTTGTCAACACGAGGTAGGTAATAATTAAATGACAACTCAGTTGTTGAATCTGGTTGCGGGAAGTTTGGAACATTGAATGTATCTGCAACATCACCAACTGGTCGAGATGGACGGAAATCTAAACAGTCTCGTAGATACAAAATGTTTCCATTTGTATCTGTATATACTGGAATTAAATTATCGTCATATTGATCTGCGCCATATGAAGACGGACCGAAGAATGATAGTTTATTCGTAGAAGAATAAATGTGGTGGTAGAAGTTTACATGAACAAGGAGTTTACCAGAAGGTGTACTGTAGCCCTGCTTCAAGATTATTTTTGCATGGTCATATTTGTCGTCGCGCTGACCATAGTCAAAAACAAATCTTTCAGTAATGTCTTCAACATTATCAACATCTGGATAATGCGTTGTGTTGCCCATGAGAACTTTATTGACCTTTACCACATCTGGAAGGAACAATGAAATTGAATCGCCTGGACGGACAGCGTTATATGTTGGATTTGAAAGCCAAATTAAACCATTTGCAAGATTTAGTGATGCAACATGTCCAAGATTTGTTATGGAAACCTCAGTATTTTGAGTAGCGTTTGATGATGGGTATGTGAACGGATCTGCGCTAAAAGAGGAATCTGCATAATATGTCTTTGTGCGAATTAGATCTTCAGCATCATTAACCTTAACACGAATAATTGCATCAATTGATTGTAATAAAGCATCACCAGTATCAATTGTAATCTGGCTTGATGTAACAGTCACATTCGCTGATGTAAGATTTAATATTGCACCATTCGGAGTAGTTGAACCACCATTATTACGAACTGCAATCACAAGGTTTTGACGAATAGAGCTTGTTGTTCCTGACCACGGAATTGTTGCTGTTGAGAGATCACCTGCACCGATAATGAAGACACCAGGAGAACCGACCGAAACTGTTTTATTTAAAATAGCCTTGTCGTGCTCATAATCAACATTATTGATTGATGTTCTTGCAACAAATGTTCCAGGAAGCTGGTAAATGAACACCTTGTCTTGTGGTTCAGACAATACAACATCGCCGCTGATGAGTTTCGAATCAATGGCAACATTCATTGCTGTATTAACATTTGCAAGCAATGAATTTGCGACGGCAAGACCAGAAACTATACACTCAGCGTCATCTATACCAAAGTTTAATTGGAATACCGTATTTGAATCTGGCACACCTAGATTATCAAATGGACGATCTAATTCGAGAGTGGCATAATTTGATTGCCACCACGAGTTTGCAATAGTTCTTGTTTGCCCACCAACATTTTGTGTGTGTGCAGTTTGTTTATATGCAAGCAGTGGATTTGATGCAGAGTTTGCCAGTGCATAAGAGAATATTGAGTTAACGACGAGATTTCCTGTATCAACTCTAACAACTTCTTTTGCAAAGTCGCCAACACGAATAATATCACCAACAGAGATCTTACCTGAAAATGTTCCACTAGCGTTTGCATTCACATTAAATGCGTTAGCATATGCTGCATAAACATTAGCAACTGCATCTAGTTTAATTGGAAGAATTGTTAGTGAAACATTCGAATACAATCCATTTGTTCTCGGCATAAATTGACCAGAGGCAACATTGATCGTACTTGAAGTGTGTGTTCCAGCGGCACGCAACACTTTAGGGACAATGTTAACATCTGTCAAATAAATTCTGTATATACCATTACTGTCGACAATTGATTCAGTGCTATTATCTTCGCGAACAAAGTCGCGAACTCTTGCTGTACCAATTTTTGTATTCTGATAGATAAATCCATTTGCAGCAGAACTGCCGAGACCGACATTGATTTGTGTTGCAGTACCGCAGTGAATATCAACTTTTTCCATGGCAGCAATGTTAATGAATGCATTTCCTTGTCCTGGAGAGACGATAGATGTTACATAGAGATAATTTCCAGAAGAGGTGTCAACATCAACATCAACAATTGATTTTACATCAGCTGCGCTTCTTGGTTTTTCAACATCAATCTTAACTTGTCCGAGGGTTTCGAACTCAAAACCCTTAACATATGCTTTTCCTGGCTCAATGATGATTGTATAGTTATTTGCATCAGTGCCATCCATTACGGATGCGCGGAATGGGCGAACAGTATAGTCACCAGATTCGTCGAAGGTGCGACGAGCAAGAGTTTTTTCTAACTCTGCATAGATTGGATATTTGACTTGTTTGGTGATAATACCATTTTCAAGACGCATTAATTCGAAGAATTGTGCTTCGTCAATGATAGAATCAAGTGGACGAGTTGAGAGTGTTAGATTAAACTGATAGCGATCGCCGCCTGGAGCCTGATAGTTAAATGATCCTTGAGCAGGGTCTAATAGGGTCGTATCAATTTCACTATCAACAATTGTATCATTAATCTCAAGACCGATCTTAACATTCGCAGTTACATCATAAGCCGCTGCGACAACTGTCTGATCAGAGACTTGAACAAAGAATCCGTCGACATAAAACACGCCTTCGTTAATAGAAACAACTGTGGCTTGACCACTAGCGTTAGAAGCAATTAACTGGGCTTGTGTGGTTGATCCAGCAATTTTAATCACATCACCGTCTTGGAATTCAAGACCAGTCAAATACTTAACAACAAGAGTAGGAATGCCGTCGGTTGGAAAGTATGTTGCAAGAACTTTTGCTTGAACTGATCCTGAAGTGTTTCGAACAACCTTGCGATCAAAATCTTCGATTTCAATATCGACATTATTAAAAGTTTCTAGGAGCTTGATGTGTCGAACTTTGTTATCGAGAGTTAAATTACCACCAATAACTGGGGAACCGTCTTGGAAAACATGGTCACCGAATTGCTTAATTTGATTTTGCAGAATAGACTGCATCTGTGTGAGTTCACGAGCCTGGACTGCCTTTCCTGGCTTGAAGAGAATGCGCATATAGTTATTATCTCGCGCATTATCATCAAAATCATCATAATACGGTTCAATATTAAATTCCATGTCTTTTTACCTAGAATGATAGGATAATTTTAATCTGGTCGATCTGATTGTCTAGTCGAACAACATTTTTGCGATTCTCAGTATATAACAAAGTACCACTAAATGGCTTAATTTCCGAGTTGGCAATTTCTATGATTGGAATAGCAATCCCTGAAGATTCGCCTTTTATCGCTTCTTGGACGGCAAAAGTACCAGTTATATTATTTATATACAAAAAGTTATCGTTTGGATCCCAGTGAGCAACATTAGCAACACCAGATGCATTGATAACGGTAGAACCAACATAAACAGTTTCGTCTTGCACGAAGTTCGATACACCTGGATCAGCAACAAACAAACGAGTCGTTGCTCTTAAATTGTTAGAATTTGCGTATCGAGTCGTATTATTCGCAAATCGATATATTGGATCCTGGATGATCGAAACTTGATTAAAGTCAAATAGTTGGGCGACCTGACTTACTGGAATTGTTTCGTTTTCGGATCTAACCAATTCCGTAGAAATCATTAAGGTGTGACACCCTAGTTCCTCGAATGGATTAGATCCATGACCACCATGAGGAGAGAACTGAATATTAAACTCAGCATTTGAGCGAGTAATTACTGCAGTTTGAGTGCAAGCTGCACTATTTACAGCAGCATTCAACGAGAGCTGCGTTGACGAAACAGTAACAACATTTCGCGATTCTGCATTAACAGTGACAATGTCGTTTGGAAACACATTGGCTAAGAAGTATGGATTGTTCGAGAGATTAGCTGTGACTATCGAACCAGAAACATTAACTGTTCCTGGTAATGTAACAGTACCAAGTTTATCGTTATCATCGACTTCCACCGTACCGAGAGTGTAATTATTACCACCAGCCAAGATCGTAACACCAGTGATTACACCACTCTCAACTCTTGCCATCAGATTAGCATTTGCTCCGTCAGTTCCCGTGACGGATATGATGCGAGCAGTATTAGAGTTTCCTCCCGCAACATGACCAGAACCACCCCATAAAACCTCAATAATGTCAATTGCACCGTCAACCGATCCAGCCACCACAGCCTGATCAGTAATTACAGGCATCCACTTTTGATTAAAGAATTTTTGTTTTAAACCAGAAGGGATCGTATACAAATATTTCCATTTGTATCCATCTCCTGTCAAAATAAATGGACTTTCTGGTAACTGTCCATCAATATCAATAGTTGGCTCTACTGTCGAAACAGCATTATTATTGTCAAAGATACATTTAAACACCTGATCACGACTATTGCGAATATAGAAATTATTTGCAGTCAGTGGATAGGTATTGGAAACCGTAGAAACAGTAATATTAGAATTTGAATATGTTAAATTGGCATTCAACGAGATAACTTTGCTGCTTCGAATTGCAACAATTTCTCGGTCGTCAGTATTAATTCTTACGACATCTCCCACTGAACGAGCAGTGAAGTCTGCAGAGTTTGCGACAAGAGTTTTGGTATTCTTAACAAGAACGATTGACCCACCAGTGTTTGTGTTTGCAAAATTGCTATTTACTACCAAATGATCATTGTTTGTGACAGAAAAAACCGTTTTTGTAGCAAGGTTGACTGCAATTTGATCACCAGGAAAAATATAATTTGAGAAAGAAGTTCCACTACCAACAACAACATTTGATGCTGTGATATTTACTGTTCCTGCTAGTGTAGTATTTGCATTTGCGTTCGCAGTACCGATATTATTAATATCGATATAATTGAACATATTCACATGATCTTCATATTGGTCATAGGTTATTCCAGAAGCCCAATCTCTACGAGCAACAACTAACTGCATATCGCTAGATTGAATTTTCTTTAATCCAATAAGATTTCTATAGATTGAGTTAATATCAATTGTAGAATAAAGAACAGGATCCACATCTGTCACAGAGGAACCAAATTCTACAGATCTTCCAATACCAATATAGACATTGGCATCATTTGAGAACTGTTCTTTGATGTCCTCTGCAAGGAACTTACCGAAATATGGCGAGATTAATGCTTTCATTGTTTATCCAAGATCTTTAGTTAGAGTTACGACCCTATAGTCATATGATTGATTCGTAGTCAAATATTTATCTTGCGCTGAATTAGTGAATGCAGATGTGACAGTTAGAGTATCATTATTAGTGATTGATGCAATAACTCGAGTTTCGTTGTTTACAGTGACACTCATTCCGATTGCAACATTGCCAACAAAGTAAGTTACATTTGGTGATGTTGTATTACCTGTAACAACAATACTACCCGATAGTACATTTACGGTTCCAGGTAAAGTTTGACCAATGAAGTAGTTTGGAATCACATGATAAACTAATCCAGACACATTCGCTGGAACAGCGATATTTAATGTGATGTTATTAGAAGATATCGAAACAACATTTGCGTTTTGTACTGTGGCTCTTCTGTATAAGGTTGTTCCAGTTGCAGCATCTTCAAATGCGGAGTTAACATTCATAACTGTTCCGCTTGCAATATTTACAACTTGTCGAATCTCATTATTTACGGTGACGAAATCGCCAACAACCAAGTCTGTGCTGAAGGCAGTTGCAGTTCCCACAACCTTACCATTTTGTGTAAATATCTGCACCGTTCCTGTTTGAGCCTTATAGACATTTGCAACTGCAATATTAAAGGACAGATTATCACCCGCAACAATCATATCAGAAATAGCGTTCACATTGCCAGAGATTTGAACGATAGTATTTTGAAGTTTATGAATAGAGTTTCCTGTACCAAAATAGATAAATGGTGCATTAACCGTTATATGAGTTCCATCAGTTACCGTTATGACTTCGCGAGTTTGATTATTTACCGTAATAATATCATTTGCAGCGAGCTGTCCTGTGAAGTTCGTACCAGCACCAAGAATAATATTATTTTGTTTATAAATCGATGCACCAGTTGCATGATGTGTATAGTTAGCATTCACTTGTAGAGTTGTGTCGTTTGTAACTACCGTAACCCGACGAGGTTCATTATTGATTGTGATTATATCGCCAACATTAATTTGTGGATTAAAGTTTGTTCCAGATCCTGTTACAACATTTGAACGAAGATATAGCAATTGAGTATTTGCTGGGTATGTAAATGCAGCATTCACCTCAAGTCGATCTGCTGCACTGACGAAAGTTACCTCACGGATTTCGCTATTCACAGTAATAATATCACCAATATCAATGTCTGTGTCAAAGGAAGTACCACTACCGAGAACGACTACATTCGAGAGAAATGCTACATTGTCGGTTCCTGCATTACTGAATACAGCATTTACAAGCAAATGTTGGTTATTTGTAATCGAAGTAATTCGTCTTACTTGATTATTAATTGTTAGAATGTCATTTACAAGAACCTGTGTTGTGAACGATGTAGCATTACCGACCACCACATTTGTTGTAAGAACATTAACTGTTCCTGTAATTCTCTCATTAACATTTACAGTTCCAGAAATTGCTGGGTTTAGAACGGCTGTCCCCGTCACAGCAGGATTAATGAGTACTGTTCCAGTTAATGCACTATAAACTGTATTGCTGTTTGCTCTACCTTGACCAGTGATCACAAAATTACCTTCAACATTCAATGATGTATTGGAAAGAACCTCAGTAACAACCTTTGTCTGTGTTCTGAGAGAAGGATCATTTGCAATAGAATTAGCAGTAAATGCACCACTGTAATTTAAGATGAACAAATCACCAACATTGACTTTAGTATTTGCTGCACCGCCCCCAATGCTACTTGTAAAGTCTGTTCCAAATCCAGTAATTGTATTTGATCTAGAGTTTGCAACACTCACACGAGAAGAATCGTATTTTGATAGTAGCACATCAGCATTTGAAGTAAGAACAATTGCAGCATTATCCTCGCTTTGTGCAATTCTTTTTGCAGTTAGCGACATTCCAGCTGGATGCGAAATGTTCTTTATGGTATTCTCATACTCAATTAAATCTTTTTCTGCTTGAATAATATATGAGAAATTATGGTAGATTGTATCATCTTGAAGAACTTTATCAGCACTTGGGAATCCATCTGTATTCAAGAAGAATCCATTGAATTCGATAAGACCATTTGCGAATTGCGCATTTGCGCGAGCTCGACCATTTCCATAATACATCGGATTTGGTAGATCAGCGACAGATTCTGGATAGAATGTTGATGGACCAGTTCCAACAAGAACACCACGAACAGGAACTGGAACTCTTTCGGTAGTATCAACATCGATGAAAAGATTATTTGCAGTAACTAATGACTGCTCGACATTAATTGAGCCTGAATAATTGTATAGTCGAAGAACATTTGTTGTTCTGTTATAGGACTTAACATTTGCTCGGAAAGTTGAATTCTGTAGTGATGTGCCTTGGTAGATATATTCTTGTTCATAAACAGTATCTGCTTCAGCCAATGCATCAACAACAGTGTCAAGAACTTTTAGTGAGATAGTTGGTGTGGAAACATAATCATAACCACGGTATAACAAACGAATATCCTGCACACGACCGATTGCCGAAGTGTCAATTGTTTCTTGGAACCCATCACCAAATAAGTAACCTGTTAGTGTTGCCTCGTCACCATCTCGTCGTTGAATTGTTTGACTTGTCGCATTTGCAGTAAATGCAGAATTGACGAGTAATAGTGTATTGTTAGTGACTGCAACAACTCTTCGAACCTCACTATTGATACGAATTACGCTCTTATTTGAAATATCTGATAAGAAAGTCGTCGAAGATCCCGTCACAACTCTGCTTCTGTTGTTTACAGTTGCAGTTCCAGTTAGCGTGTCATATGAAACTGAAGAGCGATTCATAATAATTTCTGGTCGCTCAAGATATCCTTCTCCACGATTATCAAGAACAATAGAGGTAATTGCTCCATTGGATGCAACAGATTGAACATACCCGTTTGCACCATACCCACGACCGACAAAAATTAATCCATCGCCAACAGTGTATTCTGTGCCACCACTGTTGATATACACATGTGCCAACACTCCAAGGTCGGCAAAGTTTTGCCATAACCCTATTTTTGTATCTTGTTCTAATGAGTTGTTATAGTCGTAATCTTCAGACCAATTAGTATCATAATATGATTCAATTTCAAGAGATGGTTCAGCACGAAATCCAAAACCGCCTTCTAATACAGAAATTGCAGAGATACCACCAGTGTTGACGGTCTCAAAATCTAATCCTTGAACAATCATTGATTCTGCATTCGCAGGAATTGGAACTCCATATGGAGAACTTACTGCAGCGATAGTCCAAGTTTTACCACTATTAACTGCAGCCAGTGTTGCTCCTGGTCCTGCTAAAATTTGCGCTAAAGAACCAGAATATTGTGTGTCATAGATTAAAAGTGAAGCAGTAGCGTCTGGACCAATATAGTCGGCAAATACACCGACTCGATATGCATTTTTATTCGTTACAGTTGCAGAATAAGCAGAAGTAACTGTAAGATGTTCATTATTTGTGATCGCTGAAATAGTTTGATCTTCACCCTCAACTCTTAATGATTGCCCTGTTTTTAATTCATAAGAGAACTGTGTGTTAGATCCCCAAACTGTACCATTAGTGCTGTATACATTTACTGTGCCAGTAATTTTTGTATTACCGTTTGGTGTACCAACATAACCAACAAACAATGCATCGAATTGATTATTTCCGTTAGCCCAAACTTTTTCGAAGTTTTCAAAATAGTCTGTATAATCTTCTTCGGTTGCATTAAGAATAATATTAATATTGTTTGGTGTCATTGGCGCAAAATTTGCCGCACTAATTAATGTATCTCCTAAAAATTCAATAGAGGTTTTGTCGTAAGTAATTGATTCTAGATAATTCTTCTGGCTATTTGATGTGCAAGCAGATGTATTCAGAGCAATAACTCGAAGATCTGTCGACGAGTTTGCTTCATCGTCATCAACGCCAAGAGTTCTTAGCACAACAACTTGTGTGTTATAATACTCGCGATAACCGTAGCCTAAAAATGTTGGTGTAACTGCCTCAATAGATCCGCGAGTTACATTACCAACTATTGCCGCAGCATCATTGGCTTCTGCTGAGGTTCCGAGACCGCCAGTAATTACGACTGGATCACCAACATTATACAACAATCCTCGTCTTCTTTGTGTTGGATCAGTGCGAATATTTGAATCAACGCGAACATTAGACAATGTACCAATAATTCTTTCACGAAATACTCTATCGATACCATTTGCATCGACATAGTTAATGAGAATGTCTTCACCATTATTAAAGTATTTGGTAATGTTTGAGATATAAATCTCAATAATTTCTCTACCATTTGTTTCATCAATGGTACGATTAGCGGACTCGATAATACAAGTCGCGCCAGAAATTGAACCAACAACAAGTTTTCTTTCTAAGAGATTGACATCTACATTTTTATTTGATTCGCCAACTGTAATTCTAAATGCTCTTGGCTTTTTCCATTTACCATCTGATGCAATCAGAATCTGTTCTTTAGGATAGTTGACTTCTAAATCAGTGTCGTATAATGCCTTGAATAACCACTTGAGTGATTCTTCACTACCCTTTTTATTATAATATTCTCTTGCGCTCTTGAGAATTTTTTTAATATCGAGCGAAGGATTTTCTGGAAAATGTGGCAACAATTCATCTTTAAAGTATCGAATAAACTCATCTGGAGTTTCGTCGATATCTCTATAATCGCCAATTTGCATGGCATGATAGATTGTATTGCCTGCAGTGTTGGAAATACCAGCAGGAGCATTTTGCTCAAGCCAAGAATAATATAGTTCGATGAAACGCTTAAACTGTGGATGATTCCCGTTAATAAAATCGGGAAGTTGCGTCTGAACTAATGCTGATATTGTTTTTTCAGCTGCCGCCATATTATTACTCAATAATTGCGTTTATGGTGACTGACAATGCAGTAGGATCAGATAGATCAAGAGTTATAATTCTATTTCTTTCTGATGAGAATATTTTCTTTGTTGGTGTTGCCGTAATCACAAGAGTTCCAAATGGATCAGAAACGGCAGTTGGGAAAAAGTTATTTAATGTCACCAGCCCTGTCTTATAATTAATCGTACCGATATTTTCAACGACCGTTTTCTTAATACTATTAGTGATGGTATAAATCTTCAATTGACCATATCGCCCTTGTAGAATTGGTCGTAAAACTGCACCAGCTCCTCCGCCACCATCAATTCTTGCAGTCGCTGAGGTGTATCCAGTTCCTGGATTTACAATTTGAATCTTTCGAATAGATCCGTTTACAACGAGTGCCTGTGCAACAGCACCTATGCCATCACCCTCAATAACAACAGAAGGAGTTGTTGTAAAGCCACTACCTGGAGCAGTGACTTCTATCTCTTCAACACCAGTATATGACTGTAGAACTTCTTCAATAAAACATTCTCTTTCAATATTTGCGCTATCAACATAAGTGAATGAAGGAGTTGATGTAAGTCTTTGTAAAGTTGTGCCTTGCTGCAATTCTGTACCAAAGTTAATTGAATAACTTTGTGAACGAGTTGTGTCAGGAGCAAATCGTTTTTCGATTACAACCTTCACATCATTACTTGTGATTGAGTTTTCAGAGTCATCAATTACACGAGATAATTGAGAAACTTTAAATGAGTTGTTAAAGGTGTCTAAACTGGTATTTGCAAAATTACGAATTGTAGAAACAACTGTCGCTTTGACCTCTTCTGCAGTTTTATTTGTTCTTGTTGGATCGAAATTAACATCAACTGACAGATTTAGATAGTTGTAATCAGCAGCAACATACTCTGGCGTTACTGTTAACACAGAGAATGGCTTAATCACATTGTTCTTCACAAATTCAATTTCTGTTGTAGTAATCTCATATCCACCGAGTGGCTTTGCAGTAAAGAAAACTTTTCCAAACACTGGAGGATCATTGTCTTCTCCACCCCAAACATTTACTGCTTCGAAGTATGGATAGTCGCGATTGATCAATGCAATATAATCATTCTTCGTAACTGCACGATTTTGAGCAATATAAGATTTAGGTGCAGTAAACTTAATTTGATCGATAGTTTCTGCCACTGCACCAGCAGAAGATTCGCTTCGCAGCGTAACTGTAGTTGTTGTGTTTGTTAAAATGTTGTCAAGTAAACGGAATGACTTTAATCCATTTGCAGATAAACCAGCGGTCACAACATAAGAAACAATGACAATATTTCCGTCTGAAAGTTTCTTACCAATTACATCATCACCAAAATAAATTTGATATCGACCATTTTTATTTTCTTCAAGATAATACACTGGAGCAGTTTCGTCAACATCAGTGGCATCTTGAGCCAGAATAAATGTTTCTAGATTTGCGTTTTGTGGCGATTTTTGCACAGTCACAAATAGTGTTGAAGTATCAATACCGCTATCTTGCAATTCGAATACTTGGTTTGGGTTTGTCTGAGAATTGTAGGTGTATGTAAATGTTATTGGCTGACCTTCTTTAATCTCTAGATTCTCAGCATTAAACAATCCTGTTGTTGCATTCTTTGACACGATACGAGCTGATGGTGTTACGAAGATATAATTGACACCATCTTTTGTTTCAGAAACAAATCGTGTGAAGCGAGGAATAACAATAGAACTATTTGAATCATTTGCAACTGGAGTGATCGTTAGATCTACTGCAGCCTTTGATGCAACTCGTGATCGAGGAGTGTAACCAAGAAGTTTTGCGTGAGACACAACTGCGCCACGAGTGAGAGCAGTATCAATAAACATTTCATTGGCTACCATATTTAAATAGTAACCCATATAGTGAGTGTTATATGCAAGAACATCGATAAGTGTCGACAAACCTGAGCCTTCAAAATTATAGTCGCTGAACTCTGATTGAGCCTGCATGAACTCTTTTAGATTTCGCTTGATTGTATCGAAATCTAATTCAGCAACTTGAAGTTTTGCATCAATGTTTGCCATGTTATCTTACTCGTTCTAGGAAGAAGGTTATTGTAATTGGTTGTGGATCATTTCGAATAATAAACTTAATTGACACATCATATCCATTCTTATCGTAATCTGGATTCGCTGTCACATCTAATAACTGAACTCTGGTCTCATAATTAACAATAGTTTTTGTAATCTCTTCGATTATATTATTTGTTGTAATATTATCTATAGGCTCAAACAAGTATCGTTTTAAATTGCATCCGAGTTCTGGATTAAATAATCTCTCATAATGCGAAGTTTGTAGCAAATTACCAATAGACTGGGCGATCGCATTTTCATTAGTCTTTTTAAGAATATCACTAGTAATCGGATTTGGCATAAAATCCACATCAATATCACTAAATGTTCTTGTTGATAGTGCCATCTTAAGTTTCCGTCACAGCCGCTGCAGTATTAAATGCTGTTTTTGCGGTTGCAGTTCCTATACGATTAAATAGAGCATATCCAACACTGCTTGTATCTGTAAACTGAGAAGCCATACCTACCACTGTTGTAGCAGAAGTTAGAGTATTGCTTGCCTCATTGAATGCATGCGTATCAGAATCAACCACAGCGTTCATAGTATTTGCATGATTATTTATAAGGAGTTGACAATCGTTAACAAGAGTGGTGATTGTCGCTGCATCAGTTATTGCATCTAATCGAGATATTTGATCTAGTTTATTATTTACTACATACTGAAGGGAATTCGATATATTATTAAGTTTTGTTTCGGAAAACAGAGCCGAAGCGGTATTTGCAATAAAACTATCTGGGCTCTGCCCTGTTAATCCACTTAAATTGCTTCCTGCATCTTTAAGTTTATTAAAGTCGGGAATCGTGTCAGAGATAGAGGTCGCTTGACCTGAAAGTAATTGAGTGTGAGCCTGAAAATCAGTAAGAGCATTCTGTATACCAGTAATTCCGTTAGTCAATGCACTTAATTGTCCACCAGAAAGTTTACCTGTAACCGCAGTAATTTTTGAAGATACATCTCCGATTTTAGAATTGATGGCACCTTCTACCAATGACATTGGATTTTGAGTAATTGCAGTGATCGCTCCTGCGGCTGATTGAACCTGGGAGATAACCCCTCCAAGCTGTTCACCGATCGCCCCAAGACCAGCCTGTTTAATTGCAACAGGAAGCCCACCAACTGTAACGGTCGGAATTTGCTGCAAGAAAGATCCACCCATATGAAGGCGATCCATAACTGTCGACTTCAGTTCTGAGATAATATAGGCTTCTGCTTTCGTTACAAATCCCATTTTATCCTCCCGTATTTGCCGAAGTTGGGGCAACATTTACAGTTTCAGTTTTTGGATAAGTTCGTTTTCCAGTCACAGTAACAATCTCAGGCAATCCTTGATTCTTTGTTTTGTTTATCTCTTTTTGAATGTCATTATCTACAATGAACTCGATACCCTTTGTTATAGCACCAGCTGCTACCTTATCGATTTTTCCGAGAATCTCAGATTTCGAAGATCCAGTTAGAGATAGAATATCTCCTCGAGATTTATTAATCTCAGATTCTGTTGCCGCAACCTTTGCGGTGATTTCTCCAATCGGTAATGAAGAAGCAAGGTCTTTAATTGTAGAGTCGAGTGTGCTCTTTAGATCGCCAACAACACCAGAGATTGAGGAAGTCAATCCACCAACTGCCTTACCCAAAGAGCTGCCCGCTAGACCACCAAGAGCTCCACCAGCAGTTGCGCCACTGATTGCAGAAGTGATACCGCTTGCTGCATTTGCTGCTGCCCCAGCAACTGTTCCTGCAACTCCTGCCGCTGCAGCTGCAAAGTTTGTACCCAATGTTGAAACTGCATTATTTCCTGCTGCGGTCGCTGCAGTTTGAGCGGCACCAGCTGCAGACGCTTCACCAGCACCTGATTGAGTACCACCACCAGTAATTCCTGCACCTGATGCTGAAGAAACAGAGCCACCCTGAAGATTAACTTTCGCTGCAGGAATATCAACAGTTGATCCAGCAAGACCAGCAGTTGCGCCCTTGAGATCTAAACGACCACCAGCAGTAAATTTGCCACCGCTGCCAGCTTTCAGATCGATTGAGCCAGTTGATTCAATGTTGACTGAACTACCCTTTATCTTAATTGCACCATCAGCTGCCATATTAATTGCAGCAGCCTCAATATTCACTGTCGCAGTTTTAAGATTAAAATTGCCTTCAACGGTAATTACTGCCTTGCCTTTTACATAGATGAAATCATCACCCATGATGACTTCATAATTGTCTTTTTGCACTCTCTCAACTTTGTTACCATCTTTATCAACTTCAAAGTATGATCCATTTCGATGCGCTAGATGAATACGCTCCTTTCCAGGAGTATCATCTAATTCGAATGCATGACCTGATTCTGTTTCAAGCGCATAGTTGTATGGATATTTCGGAGCAAATGCTGGCGCTGGTTCAGACCAAGTAACTCCACCAGCAGATTGAACACCCTTTTTAAGATTCTTTTTTCGTGTAGCAATGATCGTACTGTCTGCCTTTCCGCGAGCAAGACGATTCGTCGTTGCTTCCTTTAGATACTTTGACTTTGGATAGGCTTCTGCATTATCATCTGGTCGTTTTGGTGCATCGCCAAAACTCTTTCGTGGATCACTAAATCCATCTTCGTATTTTGGTTTCTTTTCAGGTTTTCCTGGAAACACTCCCATGATCACTGGATTTTGAGCACTCTCGCCATCCATGAAGAAACCGAATACCATATCGCCTTCTTTTGGAGTATACAGTGCAGGATGATTTACAGGAACAGTTGGGTGAGCCCAAGGGAGGTCGCTAGTTGGAATCTTTTTCTTGTCTTCAGTATGCCAACCGAAGCAGCGAACTCGAACACGACCGAGTTGCTCTGGATCTTGGCGATCCTCTACGACACCAACCCACCAAACAAAACCTTCTAAACCTATAAAATTCTTGCGCGCCTTCATGAGAATTTGCTCGTGACTTTTTCAAGCCCATCTTTTGCAGCAGGAATTTGTTTTGAGAATGAATCAGAAACTAATTCGACAATACTCTCGAAATCGCCCTTATCCATTCCAGAAAACTTATGGCAAATAGCCGACACAAGATAGTTTCCTGTGCGATACTCATCTGGAGTTTTACCTTTTGCGTCTGCACCTTCGAACTTTGGAAACTCATACTTAACAACTTCGCCAGCTTTCAAGAAAATATCTCCAGGGATCACAATTTTAATTCTGGTATTATGCATTGCTGTCATATGTAATGCGCGATTCATCATCCACTTATCTCTATCATTAGATTTTTCAGAGGATGTGTCATTAATCGCAATGTTTGTCAGAAATAAAGAATCGTGCGTGGCAGTGATTGACTTCTTATCCATATTTTTAAGAGAATTAGTTGCCTTAAATTTATTCAATAGATTATTCTGCGCCTCTGCAGTTTCAATTGAATAGTCATGATATGTAAATGATTGTGTGAAAATATCGACAGACATTAATCTAGAAGCATAACCACCATTCTGTAAACCCTTGAGTACATCAAACTCTCCACGAATCTCAAATGCATCGATAGAGTCTTTGTTATTTGCTGGGTCTTGATCAACTGTTTTGATTTCGTATTTTAATGTCTTAAGAGGCTTCTCTTTGATTAGAGTATTATAGGATCTGAACTGATATCCGTCTCGATCCTCATAGAAGAAATAACAATATTTTGGTGGTTTACTGGCATCATATGAACGAGATGCAGCCCACTGAATAACCTCGAGAGGATTCATTCCTGGAACCACCAAATCATAAACACCGCTTGTTGTATCCATTTTCTTAATTTTAGATGGATCAACCTTTAATTCGTTCAATAGAATATCACGAACGATATCGACGGTTTTCTTACCCTTATATGCTTTGCTCACCCTCTTTTGATTTGAGAATACTAATTCTTCTGAGCAAAAATAAAGTACGAATGTTTGCCCTGAGTCAGAAGCAGGTTTTCTGCTGCCAGTTTTATAGATTCTAAAGATCTTTTCGATTGGTTTACCTAGAGACGGTTTATCAATAGACAATTTTAGATACTCATTACCGCAAAAGTAAAAGTTACTGAAGATGTCATGACCATCTTGCACGATGATACTTCCACTCATAACAGATGAATAGATGTCTTGGAATAGTTGCAGTTCAATGTAGATTTTTCGAAGGTCGACAGTTTGACCTCCAGAATTGATGATCTCTAGAACCTTAACATCAAAATTTTTCGAACCTGTTACGCCAATATCTTCAGCCATCACTGACTCATTAATTGTTTAAATTCTTGTTCAACTCTAGTCACATATGCAGGATCTAGTAGTTTTATTTTTCTGCGCTTTTCGTTTTCGTTAATCTCATTTTGATAGTTTGAGATCGCTTTATTTCGTGTTACAATGGTTGCTACTTGACCATTTGCTAGAGTATTTTGTTCTGTACTTACTACCACAGAAGTATCAGCAGTTCCAGGGACTGTGCGATCAACTAGAGTCTCAGTCACAAAATTATATTCTTTATCTGAAATGATAGAGGAGACTGATGATTCGTAGAATTTTACACCATTGAAGGTAATTGTAGTTGTGATTTCCTGTTCATAATGATGAATGGTAGTTTGTGCTTGAGTGATTGTTTGATCATATTTGTTCTTTACATATTCATCAAGCACCACAGACTTCATAGGAAATTCATATAAAGGATTAACATATTTGTTGAATAATAGGACAAGCCAAGAGCGAAATGCGCTTCCGTAAATCTTGTGTGCAATAATTTCTGGTGTATCAGAATCTTGCACTTCGTATTCGAAATAGATTGCCGAGTTGTCTACAATTTCCTTTAAGAACGCAGAGCGAGCAAAGATATTTGTGACAGCTTGATTGTTGATGGTATTCTTATCAAAAGTATATACCAACTTTGGGAAATAATTAAAATATCCAAGACTAGCCATTAATAACCTTCCTCGATACGACCCTTGTGCATGAGTTCGAGCTCTTTAAATCGTAACTGCATTGAAATGTCAACTGGCATACCATCACTGAATGTTGTCCATTGACCCGCAGCTGCATAGTTAACATCAATGCCGACCAAAACACATGAGGATATCTTATGAATATTTGTATTTTCTTTTCCATTATAAAAGAACTTAATATCAAACTCAGCTGGTGGAATAAAGAAACGACCAGATGATCCCTTCAAGAGCTCTGGTGCAGAATGAAACTTAAATTCTTTAATGATTTTGCGAATTGCTGCAGCTTCGGCTTCACTTCTGGCAGACATCTTAAAATCAAACATAAACTCTCTGTGACCTGTCTTTTGATAGAGAATTTCTACTTGTGGATTTTGTGCAAGTCCAGCAGAGAAGAGCAATGCTTCTTTAATTCCTCCACCAAACGATCCAGATTTTTCAGCGAGGGTTCCTGCTAATTCCATCATTGAGCCTGCACCAGCACCCTTCAGATCTGCTTTTGCACCACTTCCAAAAGTAGAACTAATATAACCTTCAATTGAAGATCCAATTGCTGATGCGCCTTGACCAATAGCACCAACCATTCCAAGTGCCTCTGTCATCGAAATTTCACCATACTCATGAATGATTTGTTGATTGATAGTATCTGGCATATACATTGAAATCGTAGATTTCAATCGTTTTGTTTTACGAGATAAATCAATGGAGCTGACAATCGTTGAGCCGATTGCACCACCGAGTGCTCCACCTATCGCTGCGCCAGCAATACCTGCTGCTGGACCACCCAGTTCTCCTGCTAACGCTCCCGCACCACCACCGATCGCTGCACCAAATGCAAATCCTGCAGTTCCTTCAGCAAATAACTGTCCTGTGGTACTATCACTGATAATCTGATTTCCTGAGGCAATCTGACCGACACCAGCAGCTGCATCATTTGCGCGATTTTGATTTGCGGTCGGACCGATATTAGTTCTTTCTTGGATATTGTAATTAGATTTTTCTTGCACATTGACATAGAAGGTTACATAATGCAACCCTTCGAAGTTATTAGTGCCAAGATTAATTGGGTATCGATGATCAGTGCTTGCAAACGCATTCTTAGCCAAAATTGCTAGTGGACCCTTTGCTTCGTTTGGATCTAAATTTCTTGAAACACTATTCAGCGTAAGTGGTGTTGACATTAAGTTCTTCCGAGGGGTCTAAATAAATCTATGGCTTATTCAGGTAGATACAGTCCGAAAAATACCAATAAATATTTAGGTGATCCGACAAACATCTGGTATAGATCGCTGTGGGAACGCCGAGTCATGGTGCACTTAGATGCCAACCCAAGTGTAATTGAGTGGTCTAACGAAGAGATTATAATACCTTATTTATCCCCAGTTGACAATCGTTGGCATCGCTATTTCCCTGACTTTTTTGTTCGCGTTCGAAATAAACTGGGTATGTTAGAGGGAATGATATTAGAGGTTAAGCCGAAAAGTCAGGCGAAGCCTCCAGAAAAAAAGAGTAAAATTACTCGAAGATATATTAATGAGGTAATGACTTGGGGTGTGAATGAGGCAAAATGGAAGGCTGCATCTGAATATTGTAAGACTCGTCAATGGAAGTTTCAAATCATAACTGAGGATGATCTCGGAATCTAATGCCATCACTATTTGACAAATTAAGTCGAGAAATGACTGCGGCTGGCATTGCGCCAAGAAGCGCAGAGGCAAGATCATGGCTCGGTGGTAAACTCGCTAAACTTCGTATGCCTGCCGATCGCTCGAACATTTTAAACGACGCAAAGCGCATCTCACCTAAAGCATTTGTCGGTCGTATGTACACCTATCAATATGACCCTAAATTTAAAGACACTCTGCCTGTCTGGGACAAATTCCCGCTCGTTATTCCAATTGAGATGTATGCAGACGGCTTCTTAGGATTAAACCTACATTATCTCGACCCATATTCTCGTCTCATTCTTCTTGATCGATTAAGCGATTTTATCAACAATGATAAATATGACGACACAACCAAGTTTCGTTTATCTTATGATTTATTGAATAAGTCGAGACGGTATAAACTTATACAGGATTGTCTGAAGAGATATCTACTTACTCATATCGTTTCTTCGATGATATACATCGAACCAAGTAATTGGGAAACGGCAATTTTTCTACCGACACAAAAGATGGTATATAGAAAGTAATGGCATTTAATGTAAATCAATTTATCGCACACTTCGACTCACATGCTGGGTTTTCGAAGTCATCAAAGTTCGATGTCCTAATCAATGTGCCATCTGTTTTAATGAGTATGGCAACATCTGAACAACTATCGCTGCAGTGTGAAGCAGCGGAGTTGCCTGGTTACACTTTAAACACTATTGAAAACAAAATCTTCGGAGCACCGACTCCACTTGCAGGCACTCCTTCGTTTGGGGATGTTTCTTTTACCTTTATCTGTGCTGGCGATCTTTGGGAAAAGAAGTTTTTTGATGGGTGGTTGAATTATATTATCCCAAAACAAACTTATCTTGTAAACTACAAAATGAATTATGTAACGGATATTGTAATTCGTCAATATAGCGAATTTATGCCAATGAATCCTCAAGACAATTTGCGAGAGGAGTCAATAGGAAACGCGACTAACGGAATTCCTCCAGAACTTGTAAGTCAAACTCAATCCCTCGATGATCCAACGGCACGCAAGCCACATGTGAGTTATGCGTGCACGCTTCTCAATGCATTTCCAGTCACTGTTAATTCATTAAATCTAAACTGGGGTGCAGATGAAATTCATCGACTAACCGTTGCATTTAAATTCGATCGTTGGTTGCCACTACAAACAAATTCACTGAGTGATGTTTCGCCAGTTCAATCTCCGCCAAATCTGGGCGATAATCAGCGCACATCACAGTCACAAGGTTCATTGATTAACACGCCCGCAGGACCAATAAGAACACGACCTGCAAATGGTGCTGTTGATTCATTGTTGAAATCTCAACCAGTTACTGGTGGTGGTGGTAGATTTGCTGGCGGTGGCGCGAGTGGTCGTTGGTAATTATTAACATGGAGTAAATTATGGCATTACCGAAAATTAGTTATCCTACATTTGATGTGCATTTGACATCGTTGAATAAAAAGGTAAAGTTTCGACCGTTTCTAGTGAAAGAAGAAAAGTTATTGTTAATGGCAAAGGAAGCAGAAGATCTGTCTTCATTGCTTGATACAGTGAAGCAAATTATCAATAACTGCTGCCTCGATGAGAAGGTAGATATTGAGAATTTACCGCTGTTCGATTTGGAGATGATCTTTATTCATCTTCGACTTCGTTCAGTAGGAGAAACATTAGAACTTACATACAAATGCGAGAATGTTGTTGAAGAAGAGCGATGTGGCAACAGTATGGCATTTGAGGTAGATTTAAACAAAGTAGAAGTTATAGTACCAATAGATCATACAAATAAAATTATGATCTCTGAAGAGATTGGAATGATGCTCAAATATCCTTCAATCAGTATTTCATCTTCGATTGCATCTAGAGTTGACACTTTAGAAAACATTTTAGATCTAATTTATGAACATTTAGATTATGTGTTTGATGACAGTTCAAAGTATGAAGCTGGGTCTGTAACAAAAGAAGAGTTTTATGACTTTTTGGGTTCTTTAAGTCTTGATCAACTTGAAGGATTTAAATCATTCTTTTCAACTCTACCTTATGTGCAGACATCAAAAGAAGTTACATGCAGCAAGTGCTCCTTTAACCATACAATCGTTGTAAAAGGAATCGACGATTTTTTCGGTTAATGTTTGGTTATGACAATTTAGCGAATTATTTTAATTGTAACTTTGGTTTGATTCAGCACCATAAGTATGCATTGAGCGACATTGAGAATATGTTGCCGTGGGAGCGTCAGACCTATGTAAACATGCTTATGAACTGGTTGAAGGAAGAAAAGGAAAGAATTAAGTTGCAACAACAGCAACAGAAATCTGAGATTGCAAAAGTTACAAGAACTAGAAGAAAACGATGAAGATAAAAACTACAGGTGCTAAAAGTTTAACTGGTCTTAAAGAGAAGAACCGTAAGCGTCGAAGCACTCGAGTGAAAGGTTCAGAAGAGGAAGTTCAAAACTTACTCGAGATGCAGCGTGAGGCTGTCCAGCAGAAAATGGGCGAAGCAGGTGGTGGGGTCATAAAGAAAACCATCGGTGGAGTTAAGGGTCTCCAAGAAGCCTACAATCTTCAAGAAGAATATAAAGTTGCCAAGTCTGGCGTTCAGTCTCGTTATGGTAAATTTGCAAAGGCATTTGGCTTTGCTGATGAGAAGCAAGCAGCGATGATTGATAAACTTTTCGGCAAGAAAGTTCCAGAAGAAGAACTTAAAAAGATGCGCGAAAAGTATAAGATTAAAGATGAAAAAGAAGAGAATGGTGAAGAAAAGAAAGAGAAGGCTACAAAAGGATTAAAGAAACAATCTGAAAAATCTAAACTTCGCGATGATCAGATAACGAAGATCTATGAGTTGTCTGAAAAAATTCATGAGATGGTTGGCGGCATTAAATCATCAGTTGATGGTATTGCAAACAAACTTCGCGCCAGCCCAGCAAAGGCAGCACCAAAGTCTAAAAAAGAAATGCGTAAACTTGAGAAGAAGGCAGGTCTCAAGTATTCAAAAGAAGCCAGTCGATATCGAGATGAGAAAACTGGTAAGTTTGTAGGCGCAGAAACTGCGCGTCAAAAAATGAATATCGCCCCAACTGCTCC
>Ga0208974_1000189_pt1 | contig 27197 bp, 19 predicted proteins | sample GreLakmeER15MSRF_FD_187699 | JGI IMG/M metagenome (GOLD analysis project Ga0208974, IMG submission 187699) | Freshwater lentic microbial communities from great Laurentian Lakes, MI, USA - Great Lakes metaG ER15MSRF (SPAdes) | ecosystem: Environmental > Aquatic > Freshwater > Lake | place: Great... | reverse complement strand
TGCACACCAAAATACATTCACAATATAATATCTGTTTTGATCAAAGAATAGCTGTATACTGTTAATCCCTTTATTGGTGATAGGCCCTTTTTTTGTTTCCCGAGTTTCGTAGGTGCTAAAAACATGTGCAACAGTCCCAAATGAATTAACCTCGTGTTTTAATTCGCTTTCAAAGAAACCCGTTTTCACGCGTGTACTAAACATTGTAATATAATCATCAGGCGTCATAGTTCTATAGCTAAATACACCTGTGTTACTTTTATTAGTTGGAATTAATAAAGCATCTTTTCCAAAAAGATATTTGAACCTTTCCCAATCACGCACTTCGCCGGATTCACCAGAAATTACATCATATAGTGCTGTAACAATCGCGCTTTCAGTACTTACATCTTTGGTGTATTTTTCAATCACAACAGCGGAAACTGGTGTAGTTGGATTGGCTTGTCCAAATGAGCAGTTAATCGTTAAGCAATTAATGCAAGCCAGGAAAGCTGTCGTAATTAAGAAATGCTTCATCATTTTTATTTTAAATTTAAGATAAAAATTCAATACTATCATTTTATCATTGATATTTAAAGTAAAATAAATGTCCGAAATTTGACCTGTTTTTGTTTTATCAAATTTTAAAAATGCTACCGAATGAAATAGAGGTGAAGGGATTGATAGTGGTGGGATATAAAACTATATAATATATATTTCAAGGGTTTTCATTAACTTCAAGCCATGAAAAATTTCATCTTTGCCATTTGCATTTTCACCAGTATTAATAGTATCGCACAAAGCGATTCAAGCAAATCCGTATATTATGGAAGAACTACCGGGAAATTGCCAGCCTTGTCCTATGGCATGGGTGAAGACCGACTAGGCGGTGCTAAGATGGGTTATATTGATTCCAATGTGTTATTAAAAATTGTTGATTCAGTGAAGGACATGTATACCGTTCAATTATCAAAATTTCATACTGCCCTTATCGAAAAATCATATGTTAAACCAGATTCATCTTCCCCTATAAAAAAACCTTACCACTTAACAGGTTCCTTTATTTCAAAAGGTGATTCCTTATTCGATTACGTTAATATATATCTAGACGAAAAGCTACCCTATAAATCCTGGATGGAAATAAGTCCTAGTAAAATCATGATTGATCTTTACGGGGTTCAAAGTAATACCAATTGGGTAACCCAATTAAGTTCACTGAAAGAAGTTAAAAACGTTTACTACAATCAAGTGGAAGATGATGTTGTTAGGGTAACCATTGAATTAAAACATGCACAACATTGGGGTTATTCGATTTCCTACACTGAAAGGTTTTTAAGTGTTCGTATAAAACGTCAGCCCGCTAAATTAGATATTCGTCAAATGGTCATTGCAATTGATGCCGGCCATGGAGGGACGAATAGTGGCACTTCAGGAATAAAGCTAAAAGCATCTGAAAAACAACAAACCCTTCTTTTCGCAAAAGCACTTGAAAAATCATTGAAAAAAATAGGTGTAAAAAATATTATCATGACGCGAAAAACAGATACGAGTTTTGATAATAAGGATCGCATTTTATGGTTGCAGCAGCAAAACCCTGATTTTGAAATTTCATTGCACTTAAACTCAAGCTCAAAAGAATCAGTGAAAGGGGTAAGTACCTATTATAAACATATCGGATTTAGACCACTCACTACGACCATTTTAAAAAGAATGCTTGAACTGAAATTAGAAGAGTTTGGGAATATTGGTCATTTCAACTTTGCATTAAATGCACCTACTGATTTTCCGAATTGCTTAGTCGAAATTGCTTTCTTAAGTAACCCAGAGGACGAAAAAAGAATTGTGAAACCAATTTTTCATACGCAAGTTGCCGGAAAAATTCAACTAGGGATCATTGATTGGTTGAATAGTATGAAATAATAGTATTTTACTTATAATACATAATGCTACCTTTGTGCCTAAGCAGAAAATAGCAAAAAATGATTTATAAGATTCTTACTGTGATTGGTCTGGCCACTTTTGAGATATACGCTGCAATACCAGCTGGATTTGCTTTTAAACTAAATCCTATAGAAATTTTTTCATACAGTGTTTTGGGAGGTTTAATAGGTGTTTTTGTAGCAGCATATCTAGGTGATATCATTAAAAAATGGGTAAGTTCATTAAGAAAAAATAAAGTCAATAAAGTTGCCAAAGAACCTGGATTCGCCTTAAAAATTTGGCAAAAATATGGCGTTATTGGTTTAGGTTTATTGGGTACCATGAGTGTTGGGGCTCCAATAAGTATTGGCATTGGAGTAAGCTTTAATGTTCCTACCAATAAAATGGTATTTTGGTGCAGCCTAGGAGTGGTATTACGCTGCGCCATATTCACTGCAATTGGTTATTATGGTCTTAAATTAATTTAATTTTTATATTAAAAACATGCAAGTAGCTATTTTACGAATTGCCCGAAAAATTCATAGAACAATGGGCGTATTCTTGTTTTTATTCTTTTTTATTGTTGCCATCACCGGATTAATGCTAGGTTGGAAAAAAAATAGTAACGGATGGATACTTCCAGCAACTTCAAAAGGAATCTCTACAAATTTGGATACATGGAAAACAACGAAAGAACTTTTAAATATTGCTGACAGTGTTTTAATTACTAAAGTAGATAAATCATTAAGTACTAAATTAGACAGGATTGATATCAGAAAAGATAAGGGGATCGTTAAATTTGTATATACCGAAAACTATTGGGAGATTCAATTAGATGGCCAATCAGGTGCTGTTTTACAGATAAATCAGCGCAGATCTGATTTCATCGAGGATATACATGATGGATCATTCCTTGATTACTATTTTAAAACCGACGGAGAGCCCATTAAACTAATTTATACATCAATCATGGGTGTGGCATTATTCTTTTTTACGCTGACTGGATTTTGGTTGTGGATGGGTCCAAAATTAATCAGAAATAAAAAAAGAAACTAAGCATTGACTAAATCAGCCGATAAATATATAAACAATACTATATGAAATATTTTAAAATTCTAATGCTGCTTGTTTTATTTTCTTTAAAAATACATGCTCAAAAAAGGGAAATTTTAAATATATCCTATTATAGTCAAAAGGATATCACCGATGCCTATCAGGAAAGCCAATGCAAATTGGACATCTATTTACCCAATAATAACAATAAGGCATTGCCTGTAATTGTTTGGTTTCATGGTGGCGGATTAAAAGGCGGAACCAAAGCAATTCCAGAGGAATTAAAAAACGATAAGTTTATCATTGTATCCGCAGCATACAGATTAAGCCCCAAAGTGCATTCTCCTGCTTTTATTGAAGATGCCGCTGCATCAGTTGCATGGGTGTTCAATAATATTCAAAAATATGGTGGCGATACAAGTAAAATATTTTTATCGGGTCATTCCGCTGGCGGTTATTTGGCATTGATGTTAACCATGGATGCGTCATGGTTGTTAATGCAAAATATTTCCAACAACAAAATTAAAGCCTGTATTCCATTAAGTCCTCAAGCAATCACTCATTTTACTATTCGAGCAGAAAATAATATTAAAGATGTACAACCAGTCATAAACGAGTTCGCTCCAATGAACTTTATAAAAGCTACAACGCCAATAATTATTGACATCACCGGCGATCGAGAATTAGAATTACTAGGCAGATATGAAGAGAATGCCTATTTTGTTAGAATGATGAAACTAGCAGGCAATAAAAATATTTCACTCTACGAATTACAAGGATTTAGTCATGGTTCCATGCATCTTCCTGGAATTCATTTAATGTATCAAGAAATTGATAAAATTTTAAATAAAAAATAAAGCGCGTTTAAAAAATTATAGGATTAATTAAAATTAAGCTGCTTCCATGGATATTCACCATCATTTTTTTGTGGCGTTCCAGGAGTAGATCTTCCTTCCTGTATATATTTTTTCATTAGTGCAGTCAACTCTTTAACAATTAGCGGAAACTGATTGTAACAGTTTATTTTTTCAGCTGGATCTTTTTTAAGATTATATAATTGAATGGGTGGCAGCCCCTCCTCTGCTTTACCTGGGGTTGGGAAACTCCACCCACCAGAGCCTGCAGCAAAGATAAGTTTCCAATCACCTTTGCGTATTGCAAAACTACCATTGATGGAATGATGAACAGTTGCTTCACGAATGTCGAGGTTAAAATTGGGATGCAACAAAACTGGAAGAAGATTATAACTATCCTCTGCCTCATTGTCTTTCAAATCATATGCAACAATCGATGCAAAAGTGGCCATAAAATCGTTCAAAGAAACTGTTTGTGAAACTGTTCTTGCTTTCTTGATTTTATTAGGCCACTGGACCAACAATGGCACACGGTGTCCCCCTTCAAATATATCTGCCTTGTGTCCGCGATACCCGTTGTTCGGATCATGGCCCAAATTTTTCAAAAATTTAAAATCAGCTTGTGGAGAGCAGCCATTATCACTTGCAAAAACAAGGATAGTATTTTCTGTGAGATGATTTTCCTTTAGTGATTGTTGAATGGATCCAACAAAATTATCTACCTGCTTCACAAAATCAGCATATATATTCAACGCCGAACTTCCAAGGAATGATTTTTCAGGTGAAATTGGAGTATGGGGGGCAGTGATGGGTAGATAAAGAAAGAATGGTTTACCGCTACTTGACGCCTTTGAAATATAACCAACAGATGCTTGCTGAAGATCTGGCATAATATTTTCAAGATTCCAACCCTCCACTCCAGTCCCAGGCCGGCAATCTTCATAAGGTTGACTTGGATAAAATACGGATGGCGTACCCTGGACTTTATCATTTTCAATATAAGTATAAGGTGGGTAATTGGGGGCGTCCATTCCAAAGAAATAATCAAAACCAATGGATGTTGGTCCACCAGTAACCTTCATGCTATAATCAACATTACATTCGTCTTTATTGTCAACGGGAGGCTTGCCATTTTTACTAGTCCAATTCCAACCAAGATGCCATTTCCCTATTGCCGCAGTCTGGTATCCTTTTGATTTAAGCATACTAGCCATATTGGTTCTTCCCTCTTCAATCAATGGCTTGTCGAATTGAACAAGTACGCCCTCCTTTAATTTTGATCGCCAATTGTATCTGCCCGTAAGGAAGCCGTAACGTGTTGGCGTACACACTGCAGCACTTGAATGTGCATCAGTAAACAAAATTCCATTTTTAGCAATATTATCAATATTGGGTGTGTTGATTTTCCCATTCTTATTGAAACAGGATACATCCCCCATCCCCAAATCATCCGCCAAAATAAAAATTATGTTGGGGCGGCTTTGATCCTCCTGTGCATTGCTCCTGATTAAAGCAAAAAGAAAACAACAAAAAATAAGGACGGTACGAACAGATTGGCGCATACAACAAGTTACTATTTTCTTTGGCATGACGACTAATTTCCACTAATTTAATAATTAATGTTCACTATTTATTCTAAAAACCTGCAACTGAATCATCACCTCGTTTATCAATGAGCCAAAATTTGAAAAGTTTAAGTATCTTAGATAAGCATAAATTTATTTAAATGAAATTATCTATAAGCTATTTAGCTGCGCTATTAATACTATGTAGTTCATGTAAGCAACAACCCGATTTTGACACTGTAAAAATTGGAGAAAATAATTGGATGATTAAAAATTTAGATGTGGTTACCTTTAAAAATGGCGATACGATTCCAGAAACCAAAACGAAAGAAGAATGGGTGGAATATGGAACTGCAAGAAAAGCAGCATGGTGTTATTATAATAATGATATCGGGGAAGGTGCCCAATTTGGAAAATTATATAACTGGTATGCCGTAAATGATCCAAGAGGATTGGCTCCGGAAGGTTGGCACATTCCAACCGATGTAGAATGGGGCTTATTGGTATTAGAATTAGGTGGAGATAAAAAAGCAGGGCATGCATTAAAATACACTTACGGATGGGATAATAATAAAGATAGCTCTGGTAATGGTACGAATGAGAGTGGTTTTGAGGCATTACCAAGTGGATTAAGAAATGGGTTAGGTGCTTTTGGCTATAAAGGTCAAGGTGGTGGTTGGTGGTCATCCACTGCAATTGATACTACAAAATCTTGGTATAGATTTGTATTATACGCTAGTCCAATGGTATTCAAAGATGCCTACGGCAATAGAAATGGATTAGCAGTTAGATGTGTAAAAGACAAGTAATGAAAAATATTATTACCAATAATATCATCATATTAAGTGCATGTTTACTGATGGTAGGATGTGCATCTAAAAAAGAAAAGCTAGCTTTTGATAAAGATAATGGTGGCTTATATTTACCAGATGGTTTTGGTGCAGTCGTTGTAATTGATAGTATTGGACCTTCCAGACATTTAGCGGTAAAAGAGAACGGTGATATTTATGTAAAATTAAAAATCACTTCAGACGCCCCCGGATCGGTAGCGTTAAGAGACGAGAATGGTGATGGTAAAGCCGATATCATTCAACCATTTGGTACTTATGTAAACGATGGTATTTTTGCAACTGGCATGCGGATAAATAATGGCTACTTGTATTATAGCTCGGAACAAGTAGTGTACAGACAAAAATTAGACAACGAATTAGTGCCTACCTCAAAACAAGAAATTGTTTTGATTGATGAAAATGCACAATGGCATATTGCAAAACCTTTAAGCTTTGATAATGCAGGGAATATGTATGTGCCTTATGGTGCTCCCTCAAATGCATGCGCAAGTTATATTTCAACTACCGGAAATTCAATACAACAAGTTGGCCAAAATCCTTGTCCTGAATTAATCAATCATGCAGGTATTTGGAAATTTAAAGCAAACGCAATAAATCAAACACAAAAAGATGGAACACAATTGGGAACCGGCCTAAGAAGTATTGTTGCCATGGATTGGAATAAACAAAGCAACACTTTATTTGCTGTACAACACGGCAGAGATGATTTACATTTATTATGGCCTCAATATTATTCAGCATGGGATAATGCAGTTACCCCGGCAGAAGAATTATTTGAAATAAATGAAAATAGTAATTATGGTTGGCCATATTCCTATTACGATGCGCTTACCAAACAAAAATTACAAGCGCCTGAATATGGCGGAGATGAAAAAAAATTAGCGATTGATCAAACCTATACAAACCCACTAGCAGCATTTCCTGCACATTGGGCACCTAATGATTTGTTATTTTATACAGGTGACCAATTCCCTAATAGATATAAAAACGGCGCATTTGTTGCATTTCACGGATCAACTAATAGAGGCCCCTATCCGCAAGCAGGTTACATTGTAGCGTTTATCCCCTTTGAAAATGGGAAACCATCTGGTGAGTGGGAAGTATTTGCGGATGGTTTTGCTGGCGTAGATACAATTGTAAATGTAAGTGATGCTAAATTCAGACCCATGGGACTTGCGGAAGGGCCCGATGGATCTTTATATATCAATGATTCCAAGAAGGGAAAAATATGGAGAATACTTTACAAAGAAGATAAAGGAAAATTTAATGCATCTGCTTTAGCTAAAATGGAACAAAGAAAAGTTTCAGCTAACAACATTAAAACGCCAGATGCAGTAAAGGATATTATACAAATAAAGTATAGTAAAATAGGTGCACAATTGTATCAGACCTACTGTACTAATTGTCATCAAAGCAATCTAAATGGCGATGGCAACAGAAATCCTTCTTTAGTTAAATCAAACTATCTCAACGACAAATCAAGTTTCAGAAATTTAATTTCAAATGGCAAAGGGAATATGCCTGCATTTAAAAATATTTCAGACAAAGAAATAGACGAACTAGAAACCTATATACTATCGGTGATTAATAAAAAATAGGGGCATATTAATTTTATTGTAGCTATAGCATTTAAAGAAGTAATTAAAGCAGTGATTTTACTTAAAATATTTCATAATCTCATCGGCAATTAAATGATGGCCATTTGCATTGGGATGATTTACTTGAGACATTAAATCAACTAATGGAACCCCTTGCTTTGTTGCATTTTTAAAGATTGCATAAGTATCAATTAGGCCAACATTAAAATATTTCGATAATTGTATTATTTGACGCGCATGTTGGTCAAGAATGGTTTGATCATCCTTAATATCAACAGTTTGATCTGGGCTAGGTGTCAATAGGATTACTTTGATGTTTTTATCCAAAGCAGCACGAATCATTTTTTCCCAAGCAATTTTAGCTCTTACTAATCCAATACGTCTGTCATTTAAAGCATAGTCAATAAATAATACATCTGGCGTATGATTAAGGACCTGTGACTCGAATCTTTTTTCACCGCTTTCTGAATTTTCACCTCCAATTGAAGTATTGATGATATTCACTACTGTAAAAGGGTATTTTGATTTGATTTGTTCTAAAACAATATATGGATAGGAAGCAAGTGTATTAACAACTGGTGTTTTAAAGTATCCCGCCGGCACCGAATGGCCATGAAACACTAAATTGATTGTTTTGTTTTTTGGCCATTCAACCTCCATTTGCCCTTTGATTTGTTCTAAATAAAGTTCTTGGGAAGCAACTTCTTGGCTATTTAGCTGCAAATTTGAAAATATTATATAAACAATTAATAAAGCTTTTATTTTCATGCGAATGAATTGTAAGTTAAAGAAATAAGTGCAATTTTTTCGAATAGCACTTGGTTAGGTGTTTTATAGTTAAATTTTCTTACTGGTCTTTCATTCAATAATTGTTGAAAGCCCGCGAAATCATAAGGAATAAGGTCTGGTTCCCGGTGACTAAGGGTTGTTTGAATTCGTTCTCTGCTGTTCATTTCAAAATATTAACATCTAATTTAAAAAAGATTTGCTACCTAATTTGCCGCCGAGAGAAAAGATAGAGTTTATTTTACAGTCTCCCTATTTTTTATAAAAAGTTAATCGATTTTTTCAAGATCTTGAGCAGGCCAAAAACTTTTTTCACCATTGAAATATTTTTTTTGTACCCCCCAAAATTTACACTCCTCAGGGTATTTTTGCCACTTCTCTATTATTTCATTAAAACGATCTTCAGATTTTTTATATTCTTTTTGTTTTAAAGATGACCCATTATCTTTAATATCCTTAAGTTCCCTTTCTCTCCACCACATTTCTCTAAATTCAAAAAACATACTTAAATAAAGTTTTGTCTTTTCAAATCCTTCCTTTAATACTTTATAATTCTCTTGATTAGTAATTTTCGTTGAATCGATCATATTAAATGCATGTTCCATTTTTTCTAAATATCCATAACCTATTTGATTTCTTTCCAAAATGTAGCTCAATGGAATTTTCAGATACATCTTTCCCAATATACTACTATCAATCCTTACTGTTGTTGCCCATTTAAAATATGTAGGATGAAACGAATACTCTCTTTTATTCGTAGTTAGATATATTTCACGAAAAGCAGCCTGACTATTCATCAATACTTCTGAGATCGCATCCGCATTCTTCGCACCAAAGTGAATTACTCCCCAGTCTGAAGCAATCTGTTCTGCCGTTAGATTAACATCCCAAGTCACACGAGAAACAGCATATGCATTCATTTGCCCCGGGCTAAACCCTCTAGTGAACATTCTAAAATTATTCCATGGCCCTGCCATATCGTAATAAGGTTTTTCATGAGGTATTAATTGTCCATTTGGTAAATAACCGGGGTGATTATCACTCCAGATACAACCCGGCGCCCATGCTCCCCAGGCCTGTATTCCTATAACTCCATTATCTTTTGCAATTTTTGCCTCTTTTACAATCCTTTGTTGATAGCATATTAATCTCGACCAACCATAAAATTGACTAAATACATCGAAAGTCATTGTCAATGGGCGCCTTCTTCCAAGACCACTTGTTATTGCATCTGTTAGTGGAAAATTTAGCCAAAAGTCATCACCGGTATGCTTTATCTCAAATTGAGCATCTTCCGGAGTATTCTCAATAACTTTATCCGAATCTTCAGCACCATAGGCTACCATCCACGACCTGAATATCAAAGTCTTGCCAATGGCTTTAGTAGCATTGTGATACATTGTCATCATTCTGCCAGCTCCTGCCTTTCCGTATTTCCTCCAAGGTTCTACCGACAAATAACCGGAACGAGGCAATGATTCTGTAGCCGTAATAACCAACCCATCTAATGGCACCGTTTCGAAAAGTTCATTAATTTTCGCAACGATAATTTTTTCCATTATAGGATTTTCCAAATCAAGCGTATATAATTTAGCTAATTTTGGTGGATATTGGAATTCATATACCTGCATAAATACTTTGATATGCCTGTCATGAGCATAATTAATTACATCCGTAAGGTGCTTCGCAAATAGTTTGGTTTTTATTCGATGAACATCATCTTTACTGTACACTTCTTTATCCAAATATTTATAGTTAATGTAATCCTCAAAATTCACATGCATTATTGTAAAGGTATTGAAGCCCATTTTAGCAACCTGATCAATCAATATTTTAAGTTCTTTTTTTTCCTTTTCAAATCGTTCATGATTAACCCATGGCGACTTCAAAAGATGATATCCACCCGAAGGTAAGTCATACAACTGACCTAATTCGGTGTACATTCGACGTGGAAATTCAGGAGACATTACTAATTTTATATCCCATAAATTTTTTCCGAGGCGAATTTCTTCAGCCAATTTAAAAATGCCATACATTAACCCGTTACTACCTCCTTCAACTCTTAGGCATTTATTCTTCTCTCCTTTATCATAGACAATTTTATAGGACTCATCCATTTTATTATTTACATTGGCTATAATAATGTTGTTTTCTTTCTGAATACCCCTATCCGATAACCCGTTTAGTTCTATTTTAAAGCCAGAAGCGATTAATGCCAATTTAAGATCCTCTATAGCAAGCGAATAACCTTCGTCAGATAATACCGTTTCAGGAATACTGAGATTTAGACGATTAGAGGCAAAAATACTGCACGATGAAATTACAGCTGAAAAGAATGTTGCAATTAAATACTTTCTATAATTCATACCTCATAATTTATTAATTTGTAGTATTGTATGATTTAAAAATAAGCTTTCTGTTTCAGATATAATTCATGTTTTTAGGCAATATTTATTAAAAGTGCTATACCAGAAACGGCTATTTGAATGATTCCACCGAATGTAACGGCAAAAAAAGACCTACTGCCCTTATCCATTAAGCCAATATTTTCATACCAAGGGGGTTTTGATGATGCTATTTTGTTAATAATAAATTAATAATAAGTTCATATACTGATAATATGCTGGGGGTATTTTCACGCTTAAATTAAAATCATGAAACAAATCAAACTCATTTATCTGTTACTAATTACGGTGGTTATATTTTCTTGTCGTAAACAGGATGCAACGCCCCCATTAGAGAACACTCAGAACGAAGATTTAGCAGGTTATGTTGAAGTAGCCTCTATCAGTCTAGGTGGTGTGGGTGCTGCAGAAATTACTGCTTTCGACCCAACAACTGATAGATTATTTGCAGTAAATAATAGCACTGAAAATAAAATTGATGTAATTGACATGAGCAATCCTGCTATTTTAAAAGTGATAAAATCAATTAGCATGTTGCCTTTTGGTGGATATGTAAATAGCGTTGCAGTAAGTAATGGTAAATTAGCTGCCGCAATCGAATCTACCAACAAACAGGCGCCTGGTAAAATAGTTGTATTCAATACAACAACCTATGCTGAAATTAAATCAATCAACGTTGGTGCACTTCCTGATATGGTTACATTTAGCCCAGATGGCAATTATATAATATCAGCAAATGAAGGCGAACCTAGCGATGATTATCTTAATGATCCAGAAGGAAGCGTTTCTATCATTAAAGTAGCTGACTATTCTGTTGTTACGCTAAATTTTGCATCTTTTGAAAGCCAGTTAGCTAGTTTAACTGCTAAAGGATTTAGAATTTTTGGGCCAGGTAAAAATTTCATTAAAGATATTGAACCAGAATATATAACTGTTTCTGATGATTCAAAAACAGCCTATGTAACACTTCAAGAAAATAATGCAATTGCTGAAATTGACATCACAACGGCTACTATTAAAAAAATTACACCCCTTGGATTTAAAGATTATTCTTTAGCGGGTAATGGCATTGATGCAAGTGACAAGGACAGTAAAATTGAATTTTCCAACTATGCCAAAGTATACGGTATATATATGCCAGATGCGATTGCATTTTTTAATTACAATGGAACACCTTACTTATTTACAGCTAATGAAGGTGATTCAAGAGAATACAAAGCCTTTGTTGAAATGAAAAGAGTAAGTGCAGTATCGTTAGATGCAACAAATTTCCCAACTGCTACAACACTTAAAACAGAAGCGATTTTAGGTAGATTAAATATCACAACAACTTTAGGGGATACAGATGGTGATGGCGATTTTGATGCCTTATATTCATTAGGGTCAAGGTCCTTTAGTGTTTGGAATGCCACAACAGGTAGCCAAGTATTTGATAGCAAAAATGAACTAGACATTAAAGCAAAGGAATTAGCAATTTATGATGATGGTAGAAGTGATGACAAAGCGGTTGAACCTGAATCAATATGCCTTGGCAGAATAGGTGGCAAAAATATTGTAATTGTTGGTTTAGAAAGAGCCGACGCATTTGCTATTTATGATATCACCAATCCAACTGCTCCAGTATTTATTAAAATGTATAAAACAGGTGATGCACCAGAAGGCCTTATTTTCATTCCTGCTTCTAAAAGCCCTATTAACCAAAGTTTGATTGTTACTAGTAACGAAAATGATGGAACAGTTAAAATATACAAAACAACTAAGTTGTAAAATATATTAAGTTTTTACCTTAAAAATTAAAGCAACTTACTGAAGATATATTAATAAAAAAGCGGCGCATCAGATGATGCGCCGCTTTTTTATCTTTACCCCGGTCGTAAAACTTTTACCAAGCACTCAGTGGTTTAACTTTTGGTGTTGTAGATGTTGCACCTGGAATTAACAATACATCAAAATTAACTTTAGTGTTCGCTGGGATAATTGCTTCAAAGCCTACTAGTATTGTGCCAGGATTGGGGGCGTCAAAATCTCTTGGAGGATTCGTAGACCATGTTTTCATAGTTATATTATTTGCACCTGACACCTTTAGGGTAAGTGTCTTCCCACCTTTTTTCAAAACTGCTGTTTCTGTTCCAACTATTTCAACATCAGCAGGTGTGAGCATGGTCCATCTAACTTTTGTTTCACGATCTAATGTTTGAATCTCATCTCTTACAACCACATGATTTTTATTTACAATAGCAATACCTCGCTTACTTGATGCAAGTTGATTTTTATATACCGTACTCAAATCAAATGTTACTTGCATGAAATTTGGATCCTTATTATCTTTTATAATTGGCGCATCTCCTTCAACCACCTGAAGTTGGCCATCAATAGTAAGTGTATTGTGCGCATAATTATTAAGTCTGAAAACATCCCATCTTTCTGAATTTTGCGTACGGCCCCAAAGTTTAACCCCCTTGGACTCAAGTGATTCATAATTTTGCATACCAAAATCCATAGCCCATCTTTGACCATCTGCATCCATGATAAAGGAACCAATATCCATATGCGCGTGATTGATTGATGCAGATCCCCCTTTTGCAGCAATATAAATTGCATTTGAATCCGTCCAGGATGTTCGCATCATCGCCATTGGATTTTTACCTTTGCCTACAAATGCAGTTGCGATTGGCGCTTTAATATCCTTTGTTGAGATATTTCCCTTCCATAACATGATCGCTGGCAATATTCTTTCAGTAACTAAGTTAGCCTCTCTGCCAGCTTTAAGATAGGATTTTTCAACCCAAAGCAAGCTTGGATCATTTACCTTATTTGCCAACCAAAACATAGCTGGATTAAATGAGCCACCTCCCCCTGCATCCGAATAATTGAAAGGCTTACCAGTGGTTCCAGTCATACTTTCCATGAAAGATGCAGTTTTTAAAAAGCCAGGAGCTTTCGTCATGCCAAAATCAGTGGCGTATATTTTTTCAAGTGCACTTAAAAATAAAACATTAAAAGTGGTTCCATAACCCCAATAACCATAGCCCTCTGGATAAATACCATCAGGTCCATAATCCTTCATTGGGATTGCCATTGATTCAATGGCGCGATTAATAATCATTTTTGCCAATTTTGGATCTCGCTCATATATCGCCATAGCCCCATAAGACATACCTGCATTACACACCTGATTCCAGTTGTGTTCGGCTTTTAACCAACTATTATTTTTACTATCAAGTGATGGTTCTATTCCTTTTTTAATAATGGCATTTTGTATGGAATCTTTGGCGCTTTGAGAAAGTTGATCAAATAACCAATCATACCCAATGGACATGGCCATGGTCATTTCAGCAACATCTAAAAAGTGGGATGGATTCCAATCGCTAAAACCTGCAATTGCCAACATTTCGCTTTCTGCCCTTATAAAATACTTTTGATCATTGGTGGTACGATAGGCATAGGACAAATAGAATAATCTTTTTAATGCTTCCCTTGATTTGTCTAAAAGTCGTCGTCCAATTTGTATTCTTTTGATTGGCACAATAGTTATGATGCGATCACTTTCCTTTATGATTGCATTGTGCAGCATGGACCATACAGGATCCTTGGTTATAGAGCTAACCAAATTTGCTTCCTCTCCTTTAAATAAAAGTATTCTTGGATGTTGCTGCGTTATTTGTAAATCCTCCTTGGTTTTTACTTGTGCAGTTAAATGATTTATGACAATCGAAAAAATGAATGTAATAAATAGTTGCTTGAAAATATTTTGCATCGTTATTTTTTTTAATTACCCACTAAAAAATGGAAATTTAATTTTACCCATACCGAATTTAAGGTAAAAATTATAAAAAATAACTAAATAGGTACAAAGAAATCGGACGCAATTTTTATCGTTATTATAAAAATAAATAATGCCTAGGTTTATCTCATTTTTAACGCGATACTTTCACCCAATCCACCCACATTTTTACTTTACTATTTTTAATCAGTTCCGCAGTGGATTCTGGTAAACCATACTTTACTCCTTTTCCTTTAATACCATTAATTTTTGCAGGGTAAATGCCCCCCACTGCAAAGTTTAATAGTAAATGTTTGGGCTCATCAAATACCCATTTGCCGTAATGATTGATCATTGTTTTAGACACCTTATACATGACAATACCATCATATTTAAAAATCATTTCGGTAGGTGACCATTCCACGGCATATACATGCCAGTTAGTAACATCATTAGAAGCATTAAAATATTGACGATTCACAAAAGGTGTTTCGCCGCTATATCCTGGTCCATGAACTGCCACATTCGCCCAATCAGATTCACCAATATTTTCCATGATATCAATTTCGCCAGTGGCTGGCCAAATTTGATTTCCTAACATCCACCAAGCAGGCCACAATCCCGAACCTTTGGTTAATTTTATTTTAGCTTCGGCAGTACCATAAGCAAAATCAAATTTGTTTTGAGTCGTAATACGTGCTGAAGTAAAATCAAAGCGTTTGCCGTCCTTGGTGATAAAACCAGGGGAATATTGGGGACGAAAGACTAAGCATCCATTTTCTACAAACAAAGTGCTGGCAGAATCAATATATGCCTGTAGTTCATCATTGAAATGATCCCCTGTTATAATTACATTCCATTTGGAACGGTCTAAATTAGCATTTGTGAAATCATCAAAAAATAATACTTTTTTATTTGATTGTGCATCTAATTGTAATTGTAATATCAAAACGCAAAATAGAGATATAAAAATTTGAAATATGTTGAAACGTTTCATTGTTGTAATTAATAATTAATTTAAAATTGCAAGTAGTGAATTAGCCATAGGCTTTTTTAGAAAAGAATTATTCTTAACTATAAAAGTGAACCCTATTATTATTGATACACTCTTACATAATCCACTTCCATGAGCGCACTATTAAATGCAGCATCTATATTGCCTCCGAAAGTTCCCCCCATAGCCATATTTAAAATCAAGAAAAATTTTTGATTAAAAGGCAAATTGTTCGCATTCACGAATGTATAGCGCACTACATCATCTACTAAAAATTGTAAACTTGCACTGGTCCAAATAAGTCCATACTTATGAAATCCAGTAGTCACATTATCTATTAAATACGAAGTACCAATGGCACTGCCACCAGAATTACCTAAATAATGTAAAGTGTTATAAATACGATTCATATCCCTTCCCTTTTGTTCCATGATATCAATTTCACCGCAAGTAGGCCAACCAGCTGTTGTAAAATTATCGCCCAACATCCAAATAGCGGGCCAAGTACCAATACCTCCAGGAAGTTTAGCAGAAATTTCTACTTTGCCATATTGAAATGAAAATTTGCCTTTGGATAATAAGCGAGCCGATGTATAACTACTTCCGGAATATGCTTCTTTTTTAGCAATGATTTTTAAAGTACCATTAGACACTAGAACATTATCGGTACGATTCGTATAATACTGTAATTCACTATTCCCCCAACCACCTGCACCAATATCATATCCCCATTTGGAAGCATCGGGTGCACCAGCTGTGTTAAATTCATCAGACCATATTAATGATAACGCCACCACAATAGTAACATTGGTAGCGGCTGAGATTGTCTTGCCTGTTGAACTCTTTGCTTTGACAGTAATTGTATAAGTTCCTGAAGCAGTGTACTTATAGGTTACCAATCCAGTAGTGGAATTTTGATATTGACCATTGCCAAAATCATATTCATAGCTTACTGCATTGGTTGCAGTGGCTATAAAACTTACATTACCAGAATTATCTGTGCTAACAGTTGGTGTAACGCTAAGATTACTGGGTCCTACATCTGTAGTACCAGATCCACCTTCACCACCTTTACTGCAGCCCAAAAACCAAAAGCTCAACAGACAAGTCATTAATAATCTCATGCAATGCCTTTATTTAACCTTTAATTTTTCATACCAAGAATTTCCATCAGCGCCAATGGTTCTTAAGATCATGGTAGTTGCAGTCAAAGATAATATTTCGTATTTATTACTACCCATACCAATTAATACCAATCCATTACCGGGTACCATAAACTGAATTCGTGTAGAATTAGCAGCGGTGCTTGCGGAAGTAGCGTCCATAAACGATAATCGTTTAACACCTTTTGTTGTAATGGGGTATTGAGCCTCAGGGCCACTTAATCCATAATAAGAAACGGCTGCACCCAAAACGAAGGTAGTTCCCTTATTATCTAGATCCATAGAGACATTATTATTGGCATCTTTACTAAAAGTAACTTCATCATCATAAAAACCATCAGAAGCACGAGAGTTAGGACCTGCTGCATACCATATTGGAGCAAACGCGTCAGATGGTCCCACACCAAAATGTGCATCTGCCGCTTTATCACACATCCATATTTTAGAAGATCCTCCGGTTAAGTTTTGTAAAATTGCAGTAGGAATAGTAAATGCAACAAATACAGTGATTTTTTTACTAGTATTTGAAATAATACCGCCAGTTCCAATGGCATTAACAGTAATATTATAGTCACTAGTACCAGGACTGGTATACTTGTAAGTAATGACGCCAGATGGCACCATTTCTGTATTACCATCCCCAAAATCCACTTTATAAGTAAGGGCATCTGTTGCTTTCACATTAATAGTGACTACGCCAGTACCATTACCAGCTGGGTTGGCATTATCCACGCCAGCAACAGTAGTGGTTAACACTAAAGCCGTGGGAGTTTTCATGCTACCAAAACTATATTCTTCTTTTTGACAGCTAGTGAACCCAAGGATTACTAACAAGCTGAACAAACTAAGTAATTTAAATTTATTTTTCATAACGTATTGTATTATTCGTTAGTTAAGTTTTATATCATCAAAGTAAAAAGTAAAATTAGAAGATCCGTCTCCTATGGTACCTAGGTCAAATATAAATACCACTTTATGGTATTTATTGGCAGCATTAATCGTACTATAGTCAAAAGTTATTTCTTCCCACTCATTTGCTTTTGTAGTAGACACTTCTTTTTCAAAATTAATATTAGGATCGGTCAAGTGTTCTAATTTCAGTAACAATTTGGCACCAACTCTAGGCGAATATACTTTTACTTTAAAAGTTTTTCCCGCTGAAAAATCAACAGCATTATCTAATGTAATAAAAGCACCTGCCCAAGGATCCCCTGCTCCTTTAATCATTTTACCTACTTTACTGCTTGTATTCAAACCTGTCTTACTTGGATTATCAACAACAGACGCGTTACCGCCACTAAAATTTGTAAACGCATAAGTAAGTGAAGTAGATTCAAAAGTTAAAGGAATTTCAACTGCATTAGATACTGCTGATCCACCAAAGACTACATTATCCCAATAAAATGTTTTTCCCGAACCTGCAGTTCCAAAATCAAAGAAAATAGAAGCCTTATTAAATGTGAAACCAGTATTCAATACAGCGGTTCCAGCAGCCTCCTTACTAAAATCAAAAGTGATTGTCTCCCATGCGTTAGCTTTGGTAGTTTTCACGTCCGCTTCAACAGATTTTGTAGGGTCACTTTTATCTTCAATTTTTAATTTTATAACCAGTCCGGACGCTGGTGAATATACATCTACAGACATTTTTGTAGCGCCTGCTTTAATTGGAATCGTAGAAGCAAAACCGTTTGGCGTTCCGATTGTAGTGCCTGCCCATGTTTCAGCACCATTTGACTTTACTGTTTTTTTAACGTTATTGGCGCTATTAGTTGGGTCAACTGCATCAGTGGTAGCGTTATTACCAAAGTCAGTTACTGCATAGTTTACACTCTTGGCATCAAAAGTAACAGGTAAATCAATTTGAGTTAATACAACCTCAGTTGGCATCAATATAACATCATCAAAATAGAAAGTCTTTTTTACATTGTTGGTAGGGCCATAAGTATTCCCATTTCCAAAATCAAAAAAGATAGATGCTTTGTTATAATTAAATCCAAAATTAGCTTGTGGGGTACCGCCACTAGGTTGGTTAAAATCAAATACTAAAGTTTCCCACTCATTCGCTTTTGTAGTGAGGGCATCGGTCTCTACCGATTTATTTCCATCTTTAGCATCTTCAATTTTCAACTTCACTATATAACCAGCAGCAGGAGAATATACTCTTACGCTCATTTTAGTTCTGTTAGCCGCTAAAGCAATTTTATTTGTAAATCCTAAGCCTGTACCAATTGTGGTACCCGCCCAAAATTCAGCACCCACATTTTTATCTACTTTCATCACTTTGTTAGCGGCATTAGTAGGATCTACTCCAAAAGTAGAAACGTTACCACCAAAGTCACTCATCGTATAATCATAATTTGGATCATCAAACGCAACAGGTAAATCAATTTGCTTACCTACTTTAATGGTATCTCTTTTTTGCGTAGTGGCAACACCCCCCGATAAAGCAACTACTCTAACAATATAAGTTCCAGCTTTAGGATAGTTATGCGATACAACTTGTCCTTCAATAAAGGACATAAAAGGCTCTGGATTAGTTGTTGTTGAGTCTCCAAAGTAAGCCCTAAAGAAAGTTTCATACAAAGCAGTTGCATCCACTTTAAGATTTAATCCATTTTGCTGTAAAGTTACTTTCAAGTTTTCAGGTGCTCTAAAGGTAACGGTCAGATCTTGCGTTACTTCAGTTGTTTTACCAGTAATATTATAACCAACAATTTTTACTTTATAAAGCCCTTCCTTATAAACGCGTTGCGTGCTTTTACCTGGTAATACTTTAACAGGCGCAACGGTACCGTCACCATAATAAATATCAAAGGAACTAACTCCTTCTCCAATAGGTATAATAGTTACTAAACCTGTATTATCTTGCGTTATATTATATATAGCAGATAATTTGGCAGATGCACTTACCCCATCAAGGAAAGCAACATCTTCAAAAAGGTCTTTTTTACAACCGACCAATAAGATCAGCGAAGTACAGACAGCGAATAAATATTTAAAATTTTTCATTATCATTAATTTTTAAAAGTTTTTTAATATCCAGGATTTTGAGTGAGGCCTGAAATTTCAACTTCGGTTTGTGGAATAGGGAACACTTCATGTTTGCCTACTTTAAAGTTGGCACCTAATACTGAAGCCGCTTTTCCTGTTCTCACTAAGTCAAAGAAACGTTCACCTTCCATGGCTAATTCTAATCTGCGTTCTACTAAAATTGCATCATATAATGCAGTTCCTGTAGAAGTGATATCATGCGCGTTATCTAAAAATGCACGACGACGAACTAAGTTTAAATAGGTTTTCGCTTTCGTTTCATTTACTGTTGTTCCTTTAGTAAAAGCTTCAGCAGCCATTAATAAAACATCTGAATAACGAATAATTCTAAAGTTATTCAAGTAGTTTAATTCCACTTGGCCCGAAGTTTGTCCTTTACGAGGTAAATACTTTTGATTGTATAAGCCTGTATTTTTATAAGGAGCCACTTGGTAAGAAATATTAAACTGAGGGTTCGCTGTTTTATACGCATCAATATCTAATACAGTTACGTTTTTACGTTGATCGCCTGCAGCATATGCATTCGCTAAATCCTTAGTAGGTAAGTTCGTACTCCAACCTGGTGCATAATCAGAAGTGCCAGATAAACCACGAATACCACATTGTTGAATCGCATAGTTACCTTGTCCGCGTGTTGCACCACCCCAGTTATAATAAGGAGAAGCATTAGAGTACTGAATTTCAAAAACAGATTCAGAACCATTCTCGCCAGATAATAAAAAGATATTGCCAAAATTTTGTACTAAAGAGAACGCATTTGCATTTATAACATTGTCTAACATGGTTGCAGCTGCATCAAATTTGTTTTGATACAAATACACTTTACCTAATAAAGCTTGTGCAGCATGTTTTGTGATACGTCCTTTTTGAATTTGTGAAGGAGGTAATACCGCAATCGCTGCAGTTAAATCTGCTTCAATTTGCTTGTATACATCTGCTTTAGGAGCACGCTTCAAGGATTTTGAATCGGTTAATGATAATCTCTTATCAGTAAACAAAGGCACATCACCAAACATTTTTACTAATGTAAAGTAATAGTAAGCTCTTAAAAAGTTTACTTCACCATACAAAGCATCTTTACCAGCAAAATCAATTTTATCGCCAGCAGGATTGGTGGCTTTATATTGAATTAAATAATTAGCACGATTCACACCTTCGTAAGCAGATTGCCAAATTTCAGTCAATTGGCCATTTACTGGAGTTGTAGTATAATCGTCTATTTGTTGCAATGGAATTACATCTGAGGCGTTTTCACCACCTGCTACAGCATTATCAGTAGCGATGTCGCCAATAGGAACTACTTGGTTAATCCATTGCAATGGAGTGTAACAACTAATTTCCATAGTACGGTAATCTGATTCAGATTTTAGATAATCCTGATCAGTAGTTTTAAATTCTTCTTGGGGATTATAATCCACAAATTTAGTGCATGCGTTTAAGCTACCGAAAAAGGCAACCAACGCGAGCATTTTTAAATATTTTTTCATGCTTATTTTCATTTTATGAAGATTTAAAATTTAATATCAAGTCCTACAGCGTAGGTTCTAGGTTGAGGATAAGCACCGCGATCAACACCAGTTTCTAGGATACCTCCTGGAATTTCTGGATCAAACCCAGTGTACTTTGTAAGCGTGTACGCATTTTTAACTTGAACATACAAACGCATTTTATTGATTCCTTTTCTTGTCATAGAAGCAGGTAAGGAATATCCTAATTGTAGATTCTTGATTTTTATAAATGAACCGTCTTCAACATATCTATCAGATACTCTCGCATTGTTGTTATTATCTACAAAAGAATATCTTGGGAAGCGCGCGTCGTTGGTAGAATTTTCACCCGTCCATCTTGCTAAAATTTCACGTGGCTTATTAGTATAGTTCGCGTTTCTTTCAAAAGCACGATATATATCATTGCCTACTGAAGCATATACAAAAGAAGTAAAATCAAAATTTCCAACTTCAATGTTTAAATTCCAACCCATTGTGAATTTCGCAAATGGATCACCAATTTTTGTTTTATCATTCGCATCAATTTTGCCGTCACCATTGATATCTACAAATCTGATATCCCCAGGTTGTGCCCCTGTTTGTTTAGGAGCGGCAGCAACATCAGCTGCATTTTGGAATAAACCTGCTGTTTTAAAACCATAAAAATAACCAGGAGTAAATCCTTTTTCAAATACAGTTACCGACTGTGATTGACCGTTAAAGTAACCACCTCCAAATATTTTAGCAGTACCATCTGAGTTAGTAGCTGTTACTAAATTAGTGGCAGTAGTAAAGGTTACCGCAGTATTTACTTTTACTTTTCGCGTATTTGAATTATGATACGTTAAAGTCATATCATACCCTGTAGTTTTTGTTGTACCAATATTAGCTTGAGGAATAGGCACTGTGCCTAAATACAAAGAAGCAGAAGGTGTAAATAATAAACCATCTACAGTTTTTTCAAAATAATCTGCCGTTAAACTAAAATGACTATTTAAGAAGTTCATATCAAATCCAATATTAGTTTGGAGTTGTTTTTCCCATCTTAAAGCATTGTTAGCAGCAGAACCAACGGTAGAACCTGGATAAAATACTTCACCATAACTGTAACCGTTACTGTTCGCAGTTGGGCCATAGCTTGGACCGCCTGTGATAATACCGATATATTGAGGATTCACATTTTCGTTACCAGTAGAACCATAGCTACCTCTAATTTTTAGGAAGTTGATGAACTTGGTAGTAAAGAATTTTTCTTTAGACACTAACCAACCCAATGAACTAGAATAAAAATTACCAAATTGATTGTCCTTACCAAATGCGATAGAACCATCACGACGAGCAGAAAAAGAAGCTAAATACTTATCATTGTAGTCGTAGTTTAAACGACTAAAGTAAGATAAGTTACGGCGGAAATACTCGTAATAATAACCAGATAAAGCATCGGTATTATTCGCATTATTCGAGCCAGTAGCTGCTGTGAAATCTGCAAATGCCCATGAGTTAAACGGCACATCTTGACGACTCGCACCTGCAGTATTGCCTGTAGTTTTTTGAGCAGACATACCCGCTACAGTTTCAAAATGGTGGTTGGTATTAATGTTAAAATTATAGTTGAAATAGTTCTCAAAAATATAATTAAAGTTACTTGCCTTGTCGTGCGAAATTTTATTACGCTTACCTAATACCGCAGAACCATCTTCATTCATTGAATTATCGACGTTGTAAGTGCCATAATAAGCAAGTGGACTAAATGATTTAGCATTACCATCATACTTTGTATATCCAAAACGAGAAGTGAACTTCACATTTTTAATCACGTCATATTGTAATTCAAACTTACCATATAACTTAGTTCCTATATTTTTATTATAAGTATTATCTAAAACAGTAAGTGGGTTAAAAATTTCAGATAAAAGCAAATTACTGAAGCCAAATTTACTTGCTGTATTTTTTGTATTTAAAATAGAAACGGTAGGATCAAAGTTTAAAGCACTTCCAATCACACTATTAAACGAGTTTTCTAAAACGCCTTTAGAATCTAATATTAAAGCGCTGGTATTCATGATGAATTTTAATCTAGAAGATAAATCAAAATTCAAATTAGCTGTAAAATTAGATCTTGTGAAATTAGATTTATCAGTACCGCCTACAATACCACCTTGGTTTAAATAACCTGCACTTAATAAATAAGACATTTTTTCGGAACCGCCTTTAGCAGTCAAATTATAAATTTGTTGCGGAGCATCTTTGAAAATTTGATTTTGCCAGTTGTTGCCTACTCCAATACCAGATAAGTTAGAAAAGATTGGAGCACCACCTGCAGTAGTACTTCCTTCATTTAACATAGCAGCATATTCAGTGGCATTTAAAACACCAATCGTGTTCATGACTTGTTGTACACCATAGTTACTGCTAAAGCTAAATTCAGCTTTTTGATTTTTCTTGCCTGATTTGGTAGTTACCACAATCACACCGTTACCGCCTCTCACACCATAGATAGCAGTGGTTGCCGCATCTTTAAGAACGTTGATGGTTTCAATATCGTTAGGGTTGATAGAATTTAAATCAACTAAAGATTGTTGCACTCCATCTACTATCACCGTTGGATCTGTTCCTGTGAAAGAAGGAATACCTCTAATTAATACTGTAGGTTTAGAACCTGGAGAACCACCTTGAATGACACTCACCCCAGAAGCACGACCCTGAAGGGCCTCTTCGGTACGAACTGCATTCACTTTCTCGATGTCTACACTTTTAATAGTGGAGATAGCACCAGAAACGTTGGTGATTTTTTGGGTACCATACCCAATTACAATCACTTCACTTAAATTGGATGTGGCTACTTCGGTTAATTCAAAGTTGACAGTTCCCGCAGCAGATACTTTTTTCTCTACTTTGCTCATGCCTACATAACTAACTACTAAAGTTGCTCCTTTTGCAGGAATGGAAACTGTAAAATTTCCTTTCGCATCAGTCAAAGTAGTTTTGTTTGTTTCTTTCACTACTACTGAAGCGCCGACAAGCAATTCGCCGTTGGTCTTATTGGTCACCTTGCCCCCTACCTCAATGTTTTGAGCAAAAGCTCCTACAAATAGGCATAAAATAAAGGCAGAAGTAATCCAAAACCTGATTTTTAATTTCATGTACACTTAAATTAATGGTTTAAATAATAGAATTTTTATGATTTAAAAAGATAGAATGACGCGTTGGAGAAAGCATAACATATTTCATAACAAATTTTGAAGCAATTTGATTATGAAAGGATAATGTTTTTGAAGAAAGTCCAATAAAAAGCAAGGAAATGGCTAAAAATAGGGGGAAGGATAAGCTAAAATTAGCTTTCACCGTAGCAGTAGCTAACCCATATATTAGGATAGCCCAAAAAGCAAGTTTTGTAGCGTTTTTCATTGGTTTAAGCTTAGAATCGTTTAACAGATGTAGTGTTTAGGCACAGTTCTATTAATAAGTAAAATTAAGCGCCAGTTTCTCAACAATCAATAAATTGACCACATCACTACTACTACTTAAATTTAAAATGTTATATTTAGGTTATATTTACTACATCACTACTACATCTGAAATAACATGTATTATTAACACATTATGATGTACCCTATGAAAAACTACCAACTCTTAGCTTTTTTGTTATTTTCTAGTCAAATCCTAGGGCAACCCTTTATAGGACAGAGAGAAATAACCAATTATGAAAAAAAGAAGTACAATGCAGGTACGCAAAATTGGCAAATACAACAGGACAAACAAGGAAGGATGTATTTTGCCAATAATGAGGGGGTTTTAAGTTTTGATGGCAATTACTGGGCATTATATCCCCTCCCGAACAAAACCATTGTCTGGTCAATAGAAATGGCAAATGATAAATTGTTTGTAGGAGGGCAGGATGAAATTGGTTATTTAAGCCCAAATGACGGTGGTCAATTGGTTTTTCATTCTTTGAAGTCCTTACTGGACGAATCAGATCAGAAGTTTGCAGATATTTGGAATATTGTCCATGTAGGCGAAGACATTTTTTTTAGATCTATCTCTCGTTTATTTAAGTGGAACAAGGGGAAAATGAAGGTTTACCAGCCAAGTTCTACCTGGTTTTTTTTAGGCAAGTTTCAAAATAAAGTCATAGCGCACGATGAGACAAGAGGAATCATGATGTATAAAAATGGCAATTGGGAGGTGTTCATTAAAAAACAGGATCTGCCAGAAAATTTTTATATCACATCCATAAGTGATTATACCCAAGGTAGTAGCATTATAACTACTTCTAAAAACGGGCTTTTCCAATTAACCGAAGAAGGTATAAAACCCTTAACTATTAAGGGCGTCAATAATAACCAGCATTTTACGAGCGTTGTGAAAATAGATGAATTTAATTATATACTAGGGACTTATAATAATGGGCTGTATTTATTCAATGAAAAAAATGAAGTCATTGAAAGTTTCACCAAACAAGAAGGATTACAAAATAATAATCTTAGAAGTTTATATGTTGATAAGTCAAAAAATATATGGATGGGATTAAACAATGGAATTTCATTTATCCCTTTTAATAATGCCATCAAAGATATCAACCCTGTTAATTTTGGAGATGGATCAGGTTACAGTATGGCGGTGCACAAAAATCACATGTATTTTGCTTCTTCCAATGGAACTTTTGAACTGCCCTTTGAAAATAAAAAGGATTTAAGTTATTTAAAAAATGATTTGACAAATATCTCAGAAGGACAAACCTGGAAATTAGGCATGTTAAATAACCAACTTTATGCGGGAAAGGAAGATGGTTTGTATCAAATAGAAAATAGAAATGCCAAAGTAGTAGATAAAAAAAGCGGGTACTGGATATTCGAAACCTTATCTAATAAACAAAATATTGTTGTAACAGGTAGTTATGAACAAGTAAGATTATTTGATTACAACGAAGGTCAATTGAAAGACATAGGTAATATTAAAAGCTTTGCGGGCTCTGCTAGATTCTTAGCCACAGATGCAGATCAGAATATTTGGATATCTCATCCTTATCGTGGTGTGTATAAAATAAATTTGAAGGATTCAAGTACTAAATTATACACCAGTGATCAAGGACTGCCTTCTACACTTAATAACCACGTATACAAAATAAAAAATAAAGTACTCATTGCTACCGAAAGAGGCATTTTTGAATACAATGAAGTAAATGATCGTTTTGAAATGTCATCTTATTATAAAAAAATTTATGGAGATAAAAGCGTTCGTTATTTAAAAGAAGATGTACTAGGCAATATCTGGTTTGTACAAGACAAAAATTTGGGTGTAATAGATTTAAGTGGTCCAAAACCAAGCATAGTTTACATTCCTGAGTTAAATGGTAATATACTAAGTGGTTTTGAAAACGTATACTCCTATGACAAGTACAACACCTTTATTGGAGGTCAAAAGGGATTCTATCAAATTAATTTTGAGAAGTATAAGGAAAACATCAGCCCTTTAAAAATATTTATCAGAAATGTAAAAATTAAAGGGGATGTAGATAGTGTTTTATTTGGGGGTTACCATGGAGATATCAATGAAGAGCAATCACTTCCCAATATAGGCAATGCAAAGGTAGCATATCAATTAAACTCCTTTCATTTTGAATATGTATCTCCATTCTTTGAGCAACAAACTAATCTAGAGTACAGCTACCGTTTAAAAGGATTTGATAAAACCTGGTCAGACTGGAACAAAAAAACTGAAAAAGACT
>Ga0208974_1000187_pt1 | contig 27225 bp, 38 predicted proteins | sample GreLakmeER15MSRF_FD_187699 | JGI IMG/M metagenome (GOLD analysis project Ga0208974, IMG submission 187699) | Freshwater lentic microbial communities from great Laurentian Lakes, MI, USA - Great Lakes metaG ER15MSRF (SPAdes) | ecosystem: Environmental > Aquatic > Freshwater > Lake | place: Great... | reverse complement strand
TGTCCGGTAGTTAGATATGTGCCTACTGCAACCACGAATCCTAGCATTGCCAGTCTTCCATTAAGAATTTCTGCACGTTGGGCATAAGTTTGTTCTTTGTGTTGTGTCATGTCTTCCTCGGTAATGTACATTTTTGGTTCGACAGCAAACATATTTTGACGATTGCCGTCTTCGGTTGTGATTGTCATATAGTTTTATAAAAGAAAGGGAGGATTGCTCCTCCCAAGTTTATCAGAACTTGATACCTACACCAACAGTTCCAGTTACATTGTAACCTTGACCACTGTCATAGTTATAAGTAGCACGACCAACTCTGGTAGAACCAAAGGTTTCGGCACCAGTGTTAGAGAAAGGAATCTTCGCATCAGCAAATAGAACAACGTTGTTTGCTACTGATACTTCGGCACCAACTACACCGACACCAGCACTCTGATTGCCACCCACCTGACCACCAGCACCAACATAGAGGTTAGCAGCAGATACTTTAGTTCCATCAGCAAGAGTCCTTCGTGAGAGAGGAATATCAAGAGTAGCAAGACCACCACCAAATACACCACCACTTACATAGTTAGGAGTAGAGGTTAGTGTTACATAAGGACGAGCAGAAACAGCATACTGATTACCCAAATCAAGTGCCCTTAGACGACCTTGAAGTGTTACACCAGACTCATATACACGATTACCTAATGGTGTTACACCTGGATAGTTAGCAGCATTACCAGCAAAAGCAATACCACCATAGTTGCCAACACCCAGATTACGACGTTGTGTCGCAGTTACAGCAGCAACTTCAAGTTTAGTTACACGATTACTTACAGCACCAATCTGAGCACGTAGAGCAGCAGCAAGTTTAGCATCTGCTTGTGTATAGAATTGAGTGATGTTATCCAGACAATGATTTGTCAGAGCAATAACTTCACTGCGAGTTGCATCAGCAGCAGGCTTAAGAGTGCCGTTAGGATAACCAACAAGACATCCATATCGTGAGTTAAGATTTTGAATTGCCTGATATGCCCAGTCAGTGGGTTGTACATCAGAGAAGGATGCTGGAGCAGCAAATACTGGTGCGGCAGTTAATACAACGGCACCAGCAAGAAATGAACGAATAACCATAAAAATTTTTAATGTGAAATGTTAAGAGACTTACAGGTGTCTCAATACCTATTTATTTTAGCATTGGGTGGATTCCCTGTCAACTCTCTGATGGGGGTTGTGCGGCAGAATTTTCGGTTATCCGACCCAGGTATGGATCATAGTTCATATAATCCTTAATGTCAATACCTGCTCCATTCTGTTCCCAAAAGTTTGTAAGGGCATCATGAGGAGCTTTATGGAATATTGAAACATGCTCTGGATGAATGGTAGATTCCATATTCAAATTATAAAGAAACAAAGGAATAGTGTAAGTTTTTCCAGACTCCAAAATAACATCTTCAGAAACTGCTCTTGGTTTTACTCCATTATCAAGTTTATATTTTTCTTTTCGCACATGATTTTTTATAACTTTAGCCGCATGATGACGAGTAATCAAATAAATTGCTGCAGAAAAATCATTAATAAAACGAATGTGGAGTTTGACATGAATATCACCAGTGCAGATTGTAGTTAATTGTAGACAATCCCAATCGTATGGAGCATGAGAAAAGAAATCATTCCAAGTAAAATTCCAATACTTTACAAGATCAAAACTTACATCATCCTCTACAATTAAACAATATTCATCCTTAGTATTTTCATAAAAATGTTTAATTGCTTTGAGATGTGACATGCAACATCCAAGTTCATTTTGAGTTACATTGTCAGGAATTCTCCCCTTAATATATAATGAAACATCATCAACTCTTCCATCATAACCAGAAATTCTTGTATGGTTTTTAATCTCCCAATACTCAAACTGTTGCTCCATATACTGGCGTCTGTCAGTATCAGAATCAAGATTCAACCAGTAAATATGGGGGATATTTGCTAACTTATAGATGGATTTATTCTTATCCATCACCAATTCTTGTCCATTCATTGGGAATTAAATCTTTAGTATCGTGATTTTTAGTATAACCAATTTCACCAAACCATTGATTCGGTGATATTACTTTTTTATTTTTATTTGAAGACAACCAGGCACCCCACCAAGAAAATGTAGAGTTTGCAATAATAAAATCATTGCAAAGAGACATTAAACAAAGATCAACTCTATTATCAATATTTTCTGAAATCATAAATCGATCAGTGGAAAATAATGTTTGATCATTACACCATTTTGGGTCATCAGAAAAAACAATCACATTACGATCATCATCAAAATATTTTAAAGCATCCGCATAATATTCAAGAGATAAATTAAAATGATTTTCACTATTAGCAATATAATCTGTGCGGCGAATATGAAGTGCAATTGGATTTTCAACTGAGGAAATCATCTCCTCACATGGATTTAAAATTTCATCTTTAAAGATAAAATCTTCACGAATATCTGTCTCAATATGTTTGAAATATTTTTCAGATTGAAAGAATCCATGAAGAGACACATGGTCTGGACAGAGTTTGAAAAGATCTTCATCAAAATGAAAAAATCTTTCTTGAACTACGGGAGCATTTCCATTATTAAGTAGACCAGTATTCACATTGAGATTAAAACTATCAAACAATTCAGAGCGTAGTTTATTACCAATTCCATCATCTATTGCATCTTTATAGTAAGGAACAATAATATCTGCGCCTACATTTTTAGCAATACCTTTGAGAGATGCATACTGAAACATTTGGTTTGCCAGACGCCCCATTCTACCAAGAGCATTAAATCCTATCATACTAATTCTTGTCTGCGTTTTTTTAGATAGTCCAGATTCTCATAATACTGTATTAATTGGTTTTTGTCAAATGTCTTGATTTGATTCCATAACTGATAGTTATTATTAAAATTTGGATTATTAAACCAAGAGTTTGGTGTTCTTGAATGCTCCAAATGATAGGTATAATTATCAATTCTTGCAATACGATTTCCAAGCACACTCATACGATAATAAAACTCATCATCCTCACATCCCCAAGAGATAAAATTTTCATTCATCATAAAGGAATCAATATAAACTTGGCGGTTTATAAATTGACTCCAACCGATTGTGGAATTATATAGTGTCTTATTTTTGTCTAATATTCTTGTATCCAGATTTAAAATAAATTCATTATAAATGTCTGAATTATATTCCACTTTCCATTGATAAACACCACACTGATAGGGATAAACTACATCTGCATGATTTTCATCAATCAATTTATAGGCATCAAAATATGATTGGACGGGTAAAATTGCATCAGCATCATAATTTGCTACGACTTTTGTATTTGATGCAACTATCAAATCATTTAATACTTTACTTTTACAGAACCATGATTCTGAACTTTCTTCATACAAATAAGTTAAATTAGAGGTATCAACACACTTTCTAATTTCTGGAATTGCTCTAAATTGAAAAGTAGGATGATTAGATACTTCTTTAACAATTACTTTTGCAGGAACATGTTTAAGAAGATAAGAAACAGAAGAAATAATATTTCTTAAACGATCTTCGGTTTCAATTTGAGTAGGAATTAAAAATGTAAGGTCAAGCATTTTGAATCACCCACCTTTCTGGTATTAAATCGCTCATATCATAATGACTGTAATTTTTTCCAAACCATGGATTTGGTGCAACAATTGGTTGAATTTGATTTTGAATTAACCAAGCACCCCACCAACTCATAGAACTATTTGCAATAATCCCACCTTGACACATACTCATCATACATAAGTCATAATATGGAATTAAAGATTTTACTCTACCATCATTCGTATCCGAAGTTTGATTATATTTTAAATTGAATTCAGAAATTGAAAACCTATCATCAGAAAATAATTTTTGAGATTTGCACCATTCAGTATCATCAGAGAAAATCAATACCGATGAAGTATCTTTAAAATGATTTAATGAATTTTCATAATATGTGATCGCACAAGTTGGATGATTGTCTGGTTGATTTATATAATCCCCACGACGAATATGAATAAAAATTGGGTTCACTAATCCATCTAATATTTTTAGACAAGATTCTACAATTTCTTTTTTAAAGGTGAAATCATTTCGTATTACATCTTCAATATTTTTAAAATATTTTTCTGTCTGAAAATAGTCATGAAGATTGATATCGTCTGGACAATTATCAAAAAACTTTTGACTAAAATGAAATTGTCCTGTTGCAACACTTTGAACATTTAATTGCCCAAAGTTTTTTTCCTTAACAGAAGACATTTCAAAACAATCAAATAATCCATAATTTGAATCACCATAATTATCTGGTCTTGGAATTAGCCATTCAAAATTACGATTAGCAGCAATACCACGTAGGCCTGCATACTGAAACATCTGGTTTCCCAGACGACCATTAGATCCTAATCTATTATAAGAAATCGTCATTTAATCACCTCTTTCCAATCTATGACTGTCAGAATCAAAATGCTGTGTAGAAAACTCAAATAATTCTGTATCTTCAAGAGCAAACATTTGATGTCTTAGTTGCCTGTAAATGTGAAATTTATCACCTTTATTCAAAATTATTTCCTTTGCATCTGATATATCATCACTATCAGAATACTTGAGAAGTACTTTTCCACTTTGAATATAAAAAGTTTCGTCTTTTAGTTTATGATAATGCCAAGAACACCTTTTACCTTTTGCAAAGTAAAGAAGTTTTCCACAATATTCTTCAGTATTAACAATCCACTTTTCAAATCCCCATCCCTTTGGAACAAAATTAATCTGCAAAGAATTCATCTGAATTAATCCCCTTATCATCAATGTAAAAATCGCCAGAGGGTTTTCCTAGAAATAATTCATGATATTTGCATCCCCACAATCTCAATTGAAGTTCTGTAATCTCATAAAATCTTGCCTTTGCCAGATCAGCATTATTACTATGCCGACCCATTCCTCTGGCAGTTAAGTATATGATGTAGTTTCCTTTATCATATAACTTATTTATTTTCTCTATTCTATCATAAATTGGAAGAGCATCAGAATATTCACCATTAGTTATTGATGTGCAAATAGTTCCATCAATATCAACAACATACCTCATTCAAAACATCTCCTATAAGCATTCCAATAGTCAAGAGTTTCTTTTGGAACAACAGACTCCCACTCAGAAAGGTTGCGAATTAAATTAAAAGTATTTCTATATCCAATAATTTCTTTTTCAAGATTGGTAATTAAGTCCTGAACATTTCTATCTTGATATACAGATGCTTTGTTGTAGATAACACTGTTTGGAAAATAATGTTGCAAAACATATCCACCCCAAATATCATCCATTCTTCCTACGTGAGGAAATACTGAATAGTATGGTATTACTTCCCTAGAGAGGAATGTATTTTGACTATTAAAGGGAGAAATACTTGTTGATCCATAAGGACCAGGAATATTAAATTTAACTGTTGGTTTTATTGAAAGCCTTGCCATGGCATCAATATCAGGATCACCATCCCAAAGATCTGCCTGAACTAAAACTTTACGATTAATTTTTCCATTATACTGAACTTCTTTACGAAGAGGAACAAGTTCAATTGGATATCCACGATGCCAAACTTGATTATGTTCTGTTACTGATAATGGATCAAAGACACCAAGGTTGGTATCATAAACATCCATTTCAATAGTCTTATTGATTAGAACATTTGTTCCCCATTCATCATAAGGAATATTATCATCATCTACCGTGGATATAACATCAGCACCACGATTATATGCCTCCACAAATCCAATATTACGACGTTGAATAGATTTCCAACCAATTGTTTCACTTAATTCTGGATATGTTTTCTCCTGATACTCTGGAGAAAGATAGATACAATCCAAATCCTCATATTCTTGATGTGGAGTTTTGGTGTCTCCGACTACAATAAGAGTCCAATCTTCCTTTCTTGAATACTTAATTGTAGCAAGAGTAGGTGAATTAATGGTTGTCGTTACAATATACTTATTCATATTAAATACTTTTTGACGAAATGTTTGGTAGTGTAGTTATTAATTGCTTTATTATAAGCGTTTTCTCTCATATAGTCAAATTCATCATAATGATTAATAATATGCTCTAATTTTTTATCAAGATCTATTTCATCATCAAAGTATATAAAGTCTTCGTTTGGAGTAAAGAAATATTCAATTGGATTCCAAGGATCCCTTTGACAAAGTATTACACATTTAGAAAATGCTGCTTCAAACATTCTAGATTTTATTTGAGGCATCAGTCCTTTATCAAGATGGGAAAATGCTTTATTTTCTTTTCCTTTTGGAAAAGAACGATATCTTTCAGCATCATTTGGATTTGGACTACAAAGACCATGAACAACAGCAACTTTTGAACTTGCAAGCATTGCAATTTTATCTTTATATGAACATCTAGGAACATTGCCCATACTGTAGTGCCCAAATCTAAAGTTATATTTGGTAAAAATATTTTGTATATAACTTTGCCAAGGAAGAGCTTGGGGAAAACTTCCAAAATATGATACATCAATATTTTTTTCTGTTTCAGGAGGAATCCAATCTTCACTAAATGGAAAAAAAACAAATGTTCTATTATCAAAAAGTTCTGCAGTATATGGACAAAGTGTTAAAATTGTATTTGCTTTTTCGTGGAGTAGTACATTGTCACCATCAGCAACACAAAAATTTGGTTCCTCCAAAGTTAATGCAACTTTTTCTTTATCATCATAATTTCCTGAGTACAAATCTCTATAAAAATCAGCCATAAAGAGATAACAATCCCTACCAACATCTTCATACTTTTCAAAATTCATATAGTATAAAGGATCTTCAGTCAAACCATTTTCCGGTCTAACAAAATTTAAAACTTTCATAAAACCTCTTTAATATCTTCTTGGGTTAAAATATAAACTCCCATATGCTGAACTGATTTAGAAGCAAGATAAACTGCCTTCGGTATGGCAGTATTTAAATCTCTAGTATGTAGATAAAAATAACAAAGGGTTGCTAGAAAAACATCCCCCGCACCAGTAACATCAAACACATCTACTTGGGGGGAACGATATACATTATCTTTCCACTTTGCACCCAGTTTACCCATTGTGACGACCAGTTCACAATTTGGAGGAAGACTCTTCATCTTATTCTCCTCATCATTATTAATCTTGATGATAGAGTTATTGAAGTATTTTAAATTTGGATTTTTGCTGTCTACAAAAATAGGTCCATTGAACGTTTCACACAAAGCGCCAATACTTTCAAGATTGAGAATACCTTTACAATAATCAGATATGACTATGGCATCATACTTTTTACAGTCTGGTATTTCTGCAGAATCTACCTGATGTCCCACATCTTCACGTAAAAGTAATTGATTTGATTTGGTATCAACAAATCTCTTTTTAATTAGTTGTTCAGGATCATTTGTAATAAAATCAACTTCAATGCCATAAGAAAGTAAATTCTCCCTTACATTCGCAGCCATTCCTGGACGAACTTCTTCTGCTCTGTAATCAAATACGGCAACAGGTGCCTCCGCACATAATCTGTCGCAGACACCATAATGGTAGATATCTTTACAGGACTCACCGATAAGTAAGACCTTGAAGTGTTTTTGTTGTGGAATATTCTCCAACTCTGTCAAAAAACCGAACTGTCTTGGCATACTGCTCACCTACAACCTCTTTACCTTTCCAATCAGATCCTACAATCATTATATCAGGTGCAATAGATTTTAGCAAATTTTCTAAGTCTTCTTTGCTATCAAAAATATGTACAACATCAATATATCGAATTGCTTCTAGAGTTTGAGATCTATCACTCTGAGAAAAAATAGGTCTCTCTGGTCCTTTCATTTCTGACACTCTTTTATCAGAATCAATAGCAACAATCAGATAATCGCCAAGAGACTTAGCGTATTTGAATAGTTGAATGTGTCCCGGATGAAGAACATCAAAACATCCATTTACAAAAATAATTTTCACTTTTCTCCCATAACCATGAAAGAGTTATTCAAATCTATTCCAGAAACAAATACATTTTTATATTTTTGTTTCATATAATCTCCAATTATTTGTGGAGTAAATGCATGTAAATGTTTTCGATTATTCCAAGGCCTCCAATATTCTTGACTGTAATCGGGCAAATATAAAAATAAGGTTCCACCATTCACCAATCTTTCATGCCAATATTCCATAGTTGACACCCAATCAGGTACATGTTCCAAGCAATGACTTGAAAAAATATAATCTGGATCTTTTTCAGGAAGATTATTTGCATCCCAAGAATCATCAAAACTCAAATCAATTGCATGAGCACCTGGAAATGCCCATTCCATTTTCATACATCCAATGTCATATCCAAATCCAGAACAAACATGTTTTGCAAATGGGATAGCAAATTGAGATGCATTACCCATCACTTGGAATGATGGGTATGTTTTTTCTTTATACGAAATACAATTAATCATAGATATTGCCAGGGAAGATTGAATAGGTATCTTGTTTGGGACCAATCTCCCCAACGATGATGAAGGAACATTGGTTTGTCTTTAACTTTATCAAATAACTCAGAACTTTCAAAAAGATAATTCCATGCAGTTTCTATAAAGTTGTATGCTGATGCATTTTCAATAACTTTGCACCAATCAAAGAAAGAATATCCTTCGATATGTTGTACTTCAACAATTTTTGCTCCGCCATAATCATCAGGATTTACAGATATTCTTCCACAGATTTCAACTCGTGGTCTTGTACACCAATAACGATTTACAAGAACATAGGTATCATTGTCATTAATTCCCAAAACATTATAGAATAGTTTATCTTCTTTTTCTTTATTCCTATTAAATTTAATATGATCCCTCCAATCTTTCCAATCTAATCCTAGGGTATCGTATTTTCCTGCCATAATTTGATTTGTAGGAACAAAACCTTGAAAATAAAAAAGTTCGTCGGTAATTTCTGTCTGTTTTTCAGATAGATAATGTTCCTTACATGGAAAATTTACATGATTGGGAAGTGGGGGCCCTGTAAGTTTATGTTCTTTATCATCCCAAGAAACAAAATTAAAATCAGGAATATATTCATTTAACCATTCAAATTCAGATACAACTGGCCAGTAAACTTCATATCCCAAATGTTTAATGTGATGTGCCAATTTTTGAAGGAATAAAATATCTCCGAGACCACATGGTTGATAAATTAATCCTATTTTAGAATTAGTTGATTTTGTCATACCAATATTGCAATAGATCGTTTAAAGTTTGGTCAATATCATACTCTTCTTTAAATCCAGTAAGTTTAACAAGATTTGTTGAATCACCATGCTGATAATGAATTTCGTGTGGACGCCAGAAAGGTTCGTGAATCTTTTGCTCTACGTGATCCAGTCCAGAAAGTTCAATCAACTTATCAGTAAAGAACTGCATTTTACGAGGAGTATCTCCACAGATATTAAAAATGTGATTAGTTACTTCTGGATTCATCATCGCAAGATAATAAGATCTTACAGTATCACGAACATCCATCACAACACGAGTCGTGCTTAAGTTGCCGACAAGGAGAACAGGATCCTGAAGACCTTTCATCATCCTAGCAATTTGATAGGCATCAGATGAGATTGAAAAGATCTTACCTCTACGAGGTCCAGTATGAGAAAATGCACGAGTAATGAATCCTTTAATGAATCCATTCTCCATACGTTCCTGAAGATACACATCAGTCGCTGCCTTTGATGCACCATAAGGATTGGCAGGAAAAATTGTATCTTCCCAATGGATCTTACGACCATCTTGCCCAACATTGCCATAGACTTCAGAAGTAGAGCAGAACATCAATTTACAATCCGGTTGGTGATCCACAATCACTTGAATCAGATTGGCACTACCGAGTACGTTAGTTTCCATTGTTCCAATTGGATCAATAAAACTAGAAGGGGGGTGAGATTGAGCAGCAAGATGGAAAACTCCATCAAACTCATACTTCTCAAAGACATTCCTCAATGAGCGATAGTTGCAGAGATCTGAATATAGAAAAGTAATTGAATTATAAACTTCATCGGGAACTACATCACGAATATCAGTCTCCATGCCGTTGGTGCGACGAATCAGCCCATAGACTTCATGACCTTCACTATGAAGAAGATTTGCCAGATGAGGTCCAGCAAATCCAGTGATTCCAGTAATTAGAAATTTCATACTTTATGGATTAGGAATAAATTTAGGATTTTTGGAAAAGGGAATATATTGAACATCCGAAGAATGCAATCCCTGGTACATATTATACTTATTTACTTTTAAGTTTAGTTTATCAATAACATAATTGATACCAGTATGAACTGTATGAATTTCTATGGCATTTTCAAATACTTTACACCAATCAAACATAGTAAAACCTTGAATAATTTCAAGTTCAATGACTGGAAAATCAAAAGTAATGTTATCCAAAACATTAGATAATTTTGGATCTACACTTGCCATTTTATTGACGAACACATATTCAGATTCATCGGTTAGACCCAAAACATTATAATAGAGATCATTTTCTTTGTCAAGTTTGCGATTGAAATTAAAATAATCATACCAATTTTCATCGGTTTGATCTATTAACAAATACTTAGATTCCATAATTCTTTTCCCAGGAAATTGCAATCCATCAGGAGAAAGAAATAAAAAATTATCCTTATCAATTACAAACTCTCCAGAATAATAATATTCTTTACCTATGAAATTTTCACTCAAAGGACAAAAAGAAATTCCATCAACATAATCCCTAATCCATAATATGTCATCTCTCAAGGGCCAAATTATTTCATATCCAGATTCTTTAAGAATATGAGCAAATTTTTGCAGATAAAAGACATCACCTATTCCAATAGGTTGTTTAATTAAACAAACCTTATCACAATTATTCATATCTAATGTGAGGTCCAGAAATTGCCAATTCTGTCACATCATTTTTAGCAAAATTACCAATATTCAAATCAATAATATTTTGAATATGATTCATATCAACTAAATCTGGATGAACCCACCAATCTTCAAAAGGATTATTATATTCTTTGCTGCATTTCACATCCTTAAACACACAAACATAACCCCGATTTTCAAAAATCTCTCTAGATTTTTCTCTTACAGTATTGAAATTTTGAGGATCAAAAGGTTGCCAACCATTTTGAGCACATCCAACATTATCTTTACTATTAGTTCTTGAGCAATAGATATCGTGCTCAAATGTTACTGTGGCAAACTTATAATTATCAAGAACCTCATTATCTAATTTTTGCAAAAGATGCATAGGGGTAAGCATTCCCGACTCCAAATCAATTTGCAAATAATCCATATTGTGTGGAAGTTTGACCTCGGCAAAGAGTTCTTTATAGTCAATTTGTGTAGCATCTTCTATGATGAATATAGTTTCTTCAGATCGATGTTTTTCATATAAAGAAGCATATTTACTGTCCCATTCAAACATCAAACCTTTCCACCCAAATTCCTTTTCAAGAACATAAGTATTATTAATTTGAATAGGATCTTGAGCTCCAAACTCAACAAAAAATCCATTCTTTTTGAATTGCGTAGCATTAAGAACAAACTTATCTTGTCCTACTTGAGATTTATATCCAATAACGTATGTCATAATAGTTTTTTACGATTCTTTAATGAAGATAGCATCGCCCCAATTTCCTTCGGAACACTTATCTACGTGAATATTTTTAAATCCATAAATTTGCAATAAAGAACTAACTTCATCAAATTTTGAATTATCTTTATATATTGGATTGTGAAAAGTAACCTCACAATTAATATATTTAATTTTCTTTAGAAGTTTATCAGATCCAGATAAAACTTTTAGTTCTGTTCCCTGTGTATCTATATTCAAAAGATCAAAGTCATTTACAAGATTATTTCTTTCTAAGAATGTATCAATAGTGATAGAATTTAGTTTAATAGTTCCTTTGTAGCATTCAGATACCCAAGAAGAATTATTTGCTTCAAGTATAGATGACATACCTTTATTACCGACAAGATGCCCAGCATCCCATCCATAATAAAGATGGAAATCAGTTTCAACATCATCCACATCACTGATTAAACTATTGAAAGAAAGACTTTTAACTTCGGCAATATTCATAATACTAATATTTTCAAGAAGTTCTGAATAGACTTCAGGATTTGCTTCTATCCAAACAACATTCTCAACACCCATATTATGATATAGAGGAAGCTCTCCTCCCCTATCAGCACCGATATGAAGAACTTTTTTAATATTTTTTGAGCAAAAATAATCTTGTTTAAATGACATCCATGATCTCCGAAATTAATAATTATGATTAATGGTTGAACGAACTATTTCTTCGGATACTGATAATGGAAATCCAAGCATATATCCTTGATCTCGATGATGCTCTACAAGTAAATGAGTTTTACCAATTAATGTCTCTATGAAATCACAATTTTCTGCTCCGGCAGTTGTTCTAAATTCCCAAGATCCTCCTGGTAGATCTGCATAAATTCTAAGATCATCTATAATAAAAACATCGTTTGTGATGTCTCTATTTTCACTAATAATTTTAAGTTCTGCTTCTAAAGGAATTCTTTTAGAATCATCTTTTTCCGCATCATATTTGGCACCCTTATAATCAGCACCAGGAAAATGAGCATCAAGCCAAAAAAGAGTTGGTCTGTCAGAAAGTTCGCCAACAATTTTCAACATTTCATCTTTAGAGTATCCATTATACATCTTTACAGATGATTTAAACATAGAAACTGCACGATTATATAAATCCTCATCAAGATCAATCCCATACAAATTCTCAAACAAATTCAAATCAGCAGCAATTTTCATACTAGTGCCATCACCAGTTCCACTCTCAACAAAGTTTTTGAGATTAAAAACTTCTACCAATTTTTCCAGATTGACTGGATGACTAATTCTTCCCATTTTGTTCCTCTATTTTAGATAATTAAAGTAAATAAAATCTTCTAACACTTCCATCGTTTTTGCAATTTCAAGATTTTCTTTAACTGCATCAATTTTATTATAATATATTTCTTCAGAAACATCAAATTCTTCGGACAGTGTAATAATGCCATCAGAATTAAAGACCTTGCCAATATCAGGAGCACCCAGATAAACAGGAATAGTCCCCGTAGCAAAACAATCTAAAAGTTTTTCTGTAAAATAAGTTTCGTATTGACCATTTTCAATTGCAACAGAGAACATGTAGTCACAAAGACCTTCTTCTTTTAGAGCAATATCATTAAAACCACGACCATAAAGATCAACTTGATTACCAATACGTTCTACCCACTCAAGTCTTAAACGATGCCCATCACACATTCTTTTGTTTGATGCAATCATTGAAATTATTTTTGATTTCTCATAAATTTTAGGTTCCTTAATCCAAAATCCTTGAGCAGGGCACCATTTAAATTTAGAATCAATCTTAAGTAATTCTTGATTATGTGTAAAAATAATGTCAAACATTTCCAAATATTTTTCAGGAAACATTCTTACTGAATCTACAATTTGAGGAGTGATATACTTAGATTCTAATAACCAAGCATATTTTGGTTTTCCATCATCTTCACCAATAAATGCATGTCCAAGAGTACTATCAATATAGAAAGTAGCCTCTCCAGTTCCATCCTTTACCCATTCAATGTATTTGGATTCTTTTCCATGAACAGAATATCCTTTATTACCATCAGTAAGATGGGTAAAGGTATTACCAACTAGATTAAACTTCTTTCGCATTGATCTGCTCGCAAATCCAAGTATAAGTTTTTGCAATTCCTTCTTCAAGGGTTTGAGAATAATCCCAACCAAGTTCTTTACGAACTACATCATTATTAGAGTTGCGTCCACGAACACCAAGAGGACCATTAATATGTTTTTTGATTACATTTTTATCAGCAACCCTTGCAGCAGTATCTACAAGTTGGTTAATAGTCACCATTTCTTCTGAACCAATATTTACTGGCCCAATAAAATTACTATTCATCAAACGACGAGTTGCCTCAATACATTCATCAATATAGAGGAATGAACGAGTTTGTTTTCCATCACCCCACACTTCAATAGTCCCACCTTCTTTTGGAAGATATGCTACCTTACGACAGATTGCTGCTGGAGACTTTTCTCTACCACCTTCCCAGGTTCCTTCAGGACCAAAGATATTATGATACCTGCATACACGAACAGGTATACCATAATTACGGTGATAGGCAAAATACAATCTTTCAGAAAAGAGTTTTTCCCATCCGTATTCTGAGTCTGGTGCAGCAGGATATGCCGATTCTTCACGACAATCAGGGTTATCTGGGTCTAGTTGATTATGTTCTGGATACATACAAGCTGAACTACTGTAAAACACCTTAGTGGTATTCACTCCACAGTGTTCATTCAATTCCTTAATAGCACGAAGAACATTTAAATTAATTGATGCAGAGTTTTGCATCACATCAGCATCGTGCTCTCCTGTGAAAATGTATCCTGCTCCACCCATATCAGCAGCAAACTGATAAACTTCATCAAATGGCAAAACATATCTTGAAGGAACAAAATTATAAAAGTTTCCTAGATATCCTTTAAATTGAACTACACGTTCGGTGAAGTAAAAATCAGTAAGATCTCCTTGAATAAATTCATTTGCTTCCGTAGGAGAAAACTCTGGTCTTTTTAAATCTACACCACGAACCCAATAACCTTCGGATCGTAGTCTTTTAACCATATGACTTCCAATAAAACCACCTGCACCAAGTACAAGTGCAGTTTTCTGATGTTGACTCATAAACTAATGAATAATGTTTGTATTATTTATTATAACAAAAAAAGAGAGTTTAGACAACTCTCTTTCGGGTCTTATTTGACTCCACCAGTGCTTTTAAAGTCTTTCCGTGACTAAGTATAATGCCGATAAGCAGGAACACCATCAGGATCCAACCATTTGGCATACTCAATGTCTTCCATGGCAGTACAGCACTGCATAGAATTATCAAAAAGATAAATATCATACCAGTGTTTGGTATATTCATTTTTCTTTTGCATTCTATAGTCGATCAATCCATTAATCTCAAGAATACCTGCATCAACGAAACGATACCCTTCTCGTTCAAAAATAACCTTTTTCATATCACTCCAACAGTTTCAAGATCCTGAGCAATACATTCAATCAGAATGTCATAATTATCTAATGGATCTTCAGAAAAAATCACTCCTTCATTTTGATAATAACGACGAACTTTTTTGTAAAGTTTTGGATTCTTTACATCAAGAAAGATTTCACCATTTACGGCAGAACGAAGTGTGTTGACTTCTTTTTTGAACTTTAAAACGACTGACATTGTAATGATTGTTGACTCTGATATTATAGGGTGAATTGAATTGGAAGTCAAGAGAGACAGTTTTAAAAATGTCTCATGCTCCTTGTCGGGATCGAACCGACCTCAACCGAATTATGAGTTCGGTGCATTCACCAGATTGCTAAAGAAGCATAGAATAATCTTCATATGGAACAATTGCTAATGTCCCATACTCACCGTCAATCAAAAATGATTGTTGACTCTGATATTATAGGGTGAATTGAATTGAAGATCAAGTGATTGATGAGTTCTCATCTTTCCAAACCTTTTCCATCGGATCCGCACCAGTTCTTAGGATTTCACAAGCCCTTTTATAATACATATTGTTAGTATTTCCTGACTCTTCCATTACATCCTTTACTCTTTTCCAATTTTCCCGAGTCTGGTTGTCCATAAACACGAAAATAAATGTTTGTATATTTATAAACGGAAAGAGTGAGATTCGAACTCACGGAGGCTTTCACCTCGACAGTTTTCAAGACTGTTGCCTTAAACCACTCGGCCATCTTTCCTTATCGTATCTCAAAGTCCAGTTTACGAACCTTACGATTTCTTCTTTCTTCTTGAAATTGTAAATCTTCTCTGGTAAGAACTGCTGATTTTGAGACTTCTTTTGTTGAGTTTATCATAACAACCTTACTTAGGTCAAGTGCCGTGATTTTATCGCCACAAACAGTTGCCATATTCGGACAACCACAACAACTTGTTTGTGTTGGATGACTTTTTAATTCCGTATTACAAAGTTTGCAACGTACTTCAATCATTTAATTTCTCCATTATTCTAAAAAGGATCTTAACATCCAAACAAATTTACCGTGTGTTTCTGTGATACTCTGAACTAAATTTGAAGTTGCATATTGCCTTTGACTATCTGCCTCTTCCGATATATCAGTAAGTATATCAATTATTTTTTTATTATCATCACGTAGTTCTGAAACCATTTCTATAGCACCAATTGAACTATTTGCCTCTTTAATCATAGATACTTCAACTGCTCTAGTTAAAGTACTAACTGGTTTCATACCCAAATATCTCATATGTTCTGTAAGAGTATCAATCTCTTCAAACATTGTATTATACTGCTCTCCAAATAATGTGTGAAATTGGTGAAAATCAGGTCCCACTACATCCCAATGATATACCCAAGTCTTTTGAAAAAGAACAAAGAGTGATGCCTGAGCATCACTTAATTGTTTAAATAGTTTTTCCATTATCCTATTTTTAGATATTTATAATGAGAAACTAGAATACTCAAATAAAAATTCTTTCACATATTTTTCAGCAAATTCTTTACCAAAATTTGACTGCATATATCCAGATACTGGATCTAACTTTAGCATATAATTATCAAAATTAATAAACTCTTCTGTATTATTTTCTTCTGGTTGAAATTCCTCCAAAAGTTTAGAATATGTAGAAACGTATTTTTCAAAATCTGGTAAATACTGATCCACCTCATCCATATGACACTTACGCACAAATACATATCGAGAGAAGTGATTACCTGGTTCAAAGAAACGAATTTCTTTAGTATTATCCAAATATTTCCCCATATTTTTTCTCACAATTTCATGATCAAAATCATAGTTTTCTTTTGGATGCTGGAAATCAAAAGTTAAGATAACTTTATTTTTAAAGAATGCCATCAAATCCATTCCGAGACAAGGAAGATTTTTTCCAGTTTTTGGATAGAGAATATTATTATAGATTGATGTGCTGCCTTTTGTTATATTAGTTACTCTAGATTTAAGAATGTATTCTCCTTGATACAAAAAAGATTCCAATTTAGAATCATTTTGTACAGTTTCTTGAGAATATGTATTTTCCAAGGTTAGATATTTAATTAAAATATCATGATATTTTTGCCAGAACATTTTAAATAGTTATAATAAGAAACTCCACAACCTGGATTCGAACCAGGGACCAAGTGATTAACAGTCACCGACTCTACCGCTGAGCTATTGCGGAATAAATTATCCCAAAAAGGGAAAGCGAAATAGCGGATTCGAACCGCTGACGTTCTGCTTGGAAGGCAGACATTCTACCGCTGAATTAATTTCGCATAAAGTAATCATAAATTATTTCATTGTGTTTGTCAAGAGCCCCCATTCAGAATTGAACTAAACTCTCCGCTTTACAAGAGCGGTACATCGCCACTTAATGCTTATAGGGCATAAAAAAGGGGCACGAATACCCCTCAATTTAATTCGTCAGAGTTCTATACCAAAGAAGGTACAGAAGTCCTCGAAAATGCAACAATTTTGTTTGCGTTTGTTTGTTTGTTCCGTCAACAGATAAAACCTTTATACCCCGTCGAAACCTTGGCATCCCCGTGCAATGGAGATGAGCGGAGTTGAACCGCTGTCCGAAGCATCAGAATTCTTATCCTCTTGAACATCAATATTTATAGCACGATTTATGGGGAGGTGTCAAATATCGGTGTAGCGGGATTCGAACTCGCACTGGAGCGATTTTAAGTCGCTTATCTCTGCCGTTGGATTACACACCGGAGCGTCCCGAGCTGGATTCGAACCAGCGACCAATTCATTAGAAGTGAATTGCTCTAATCCACTGAGCTATCGGGACATAAACCTAATATATCACTTTTTAGGACACGAGTCAACCCAAGGAGCACAGATTCTTAGTTCACCTCCGAGTGCCTTACAGTCTTTAGTATAGCACACGGATTTGTCTATTGGATATTCGACATATCTTTGTTCGTATTTCTTATCATACTCTGAAATAATCCGATTATACTCTGGATTTACGGCATCGATTGCCCTGTTCACATCTCCTTTGATTCTACGATCTAAAAGAATTGGGTCAGTAATAATCCAATCATTCAAAGGTTTTCCTGGTATTTTTCTTTGAATTTGATCGACAATATCGTAAATTTGTTCTTCAGGAATATGAGTACACTGCGATATTCCCGTTACAACGGAAGTCAATATGACTCCTATAATCGCATATCTAAAAATACTTGATTTCTTTTTACCAAATTGGAAATCAAATTTCATAGACAATCAAGATGCCTTTGCTTCCTTACGGGCATTCTTCTCTTCGGTGATTTCGATTCTTCTTTCCTTTACAGCTTTAGCAACTTCTTGAAGTGCCTTACGAGCACGAGTTCCTGCAGCATTATTTCCTGCAACAAACTTATCATCCTCATCTTTCCATGCATCTACGGCATCCAAAAGTTTTTGTATTGTTTCTGACATTTTTTTATAAAAAGTGATTACATTTATATATAAAACAAAAAAAGTGGGGAGGTTTCTCCCCACCAATCAATTTAGGTATCAAGTACCATCTTGTTGGCATAACGATAGGCAAAGTCGGTACGAGCACCGTGATGCCCCCAACGTATCCATCTTGATGCAAGACCCATATAACTGTCAATGGATCTTCCAGGGGTCTTCATTCCCCTCTCAATCATCTTCCAGTCACTCTCATTCAACATATAGTTGAGTTGAGTATCAAGTGAAGATGGACTACCACCAAGACGGGCAGCATGATTTCCTAAACCATTATATCGTGAAGAATCTGTCCACTGAATCAATCCATATCCTCCACTTCCACAAGACTCATATTTTATTCTTGCACCACCTTCACAAATATTGGGAACAAATCCAGATTCCTGTTTTATGTTTCCCATAATGGTGGCAAGGGCATTCTTATCTTTGATTCCTTGTTTTTGTAAGAAATTCAAAGCATAAGTTTCTGTTTGATTACACCCCTTACATATCCAAATCTTTTCTTTATTTTCGACCTTCGTTTCTGTAATGTTTAGTTTTTCAGATTTGGTGTCTTTCTGATTCGAGAAGTCTTGAACAGTAAGTTCTAAACTTTCTTTCTCAGGAACTGGTGGATCACTCACTGGTAAGAGTAGTGGTGATGAAAACGCAGTTAAGACTGAAAGGAGTGTAATTGTTGAAAATAGCATTAAGTTTAATAGAATTCGGCATCCGTATAGAAGAGGGGTACACCACCTCTCTCGAAGGGCATCTTCCACGGCTCTAGGTTGTCACGTCAAAATCTCATAGTAAAAAAGCAATCTTTTTAAGGATTGCTTAACAATTATATTTTATTATTTAGGTTTTGTCAAGAATCTGGTTTACCGAACATCAATTTCCTGATCTCCAAAGGTACTATCATCTTCCAGGCAAATATAAGAAATCTCATCTTGACCCTCAAGATCTAACCATTCCTCAAATTCACCTGCGATGGCACGGGCAGTATCATAATCCTCTGCTGTTCGAATTCGTTCAATTGCCCAGTCACGAACCTGCACGATGGGTTCAATCTGTGTTTCCATAATAATCTTTTCGGAAGTATCGAGAGAGGATATTGCTATTATACCAGGCTGGTGTTCCGTCGTCAAGGGATTCTGTGAGGACGTTGTTGATAAAGAGTTGTCGGGTCTCTTCGAAATTTGTTTTTCCTTTTGTTCTGTGAAGTGAAAGAATATTTCTTGTAAAATTTTCTTTACCAAATTTCTGAATGTCTTCTTTAAGTTCCGGACAGGATCCATAATATTTCTTCCAATCTGACTCTGATTTTACTTTTCTATTTTTTCCTTTTGGTGTTCTGAACTGCCACAGATACTTTCTACCAATATAACTCCGATGATTGAGAGTATTTCGTATAAGATATACAAACCCGTAATAATCTTGGATCTGATCTGAGTCAAATATTTTCTCTTCATAAATCCAAGGATTATCGTAGTTACATCCTATACTCATCAATAATGTTAAGAACTTCGTCCAAATATTTATGAGCCAGAACCTTGGGATTCGTAATAAGTTGATTTACTTGATCTTCATATAACTTATGTTTTAATTTCAATACACGAACTTTGAGTTCGTCTTTACTCATTTCATTTCTTGGCATAAAAAAGGGGAGTGTTGATTACTCCCCTATCTATACTTGATATTAAAGTTTGAAACCGCTGAATGTGTCTTTTTTCACATCTTGTCTGATTCCACCAACCACATAACTTTCAACTTCCGTTTCCTGGGGTGCAACCTGGAGACCTTTAGAGGAAATCCAGTGCTGAGTCCAAGGAAGTGGGTTATTGTTTGCTGCAATATCATATTGTGGTTTTAATCCTATTGCCTTGAGTCTGCGATTTGCAATCCACTCAACATATTGCTGAAGAAGTTTATCGTTTAATCCGATCATACTACCATCCTTAAAAAGATAGTCAGCCCATCTTTTCTCTTCGTTGACGGCACGATCAAACATTGCATAAACCCACTCTTCTTCTTCCTTTGCAATCTGTTGCATTTCGGGATCATCACCTTCTCTCCACTTATTCATAATATTTTGAGTAAGTGCTAGATGTTGATTTTCGTCTCTTGCGATAAGGCTAATGATTTTAGCTGATCCTTCCATAAGCTTAAGTTCGCCAAAGGCGAAACTACAAGCAAAACTAACGTAAAACCGAATTCCCTCAAGAATGTTAACATTTGCAATTGCTCTGTACAACTTTCTTTTGACATCATTGAGTGTATCTTTTGCGAGAGGAACGTCTTCAAGTTGATACATCCATTGATTGGATGCTCCATAATTCTGTGCTGCGGTTATAAAATCATCATATGATTCTGTAACACTCTTAGCGCGTTCAAGAATGCGCTCATCAGTAATAATTGTATCAAACACTTCAGATGGATCTGAGTATATGTTTTTGATTATATACGTATAAGAACGACTATGAATCATCTCCATGAACTCCCAGACAGTCATACATGCTTCCAGTTCCGGTAAAGAACAATATGGAAGAAATGCTAATCCGGGACCACGACCCTGTACACTATCTAGCATAATTTGGTACTTCAAATTAGATGTGTAGATATGTTTTTGTTCGTCTCTTAACGTTTGATAATCACCTCGATCTTTTTGCAAGGAAACCTCTTCAGGTCTCCAAAAATACCCCAGTTGCTGAGTTGTTAACTTGTCAAAGATTGGATACTTATAAGAATCATAACGTTGAATTCCCAAAGGTTTTCCAAAAAACATTGGTTGTTTTTTGTTGTTGACTTGTTCTGTATTGAAAACAGTCATGCCTTTGACTTGCATCTTGTTCTCCGTAGAAGAAACTTTAGATTGTACAAGATTCACACTCTCCCTCCTCTACTTTGCTTAACTCATGAATTAGGTCATTTAAACTGGGTTTCTTTTCTTCTATCACTTCATCAGTTTTAATATCATAAGTATTCTGATAGTAAGAAGTTTTCCACCCATACTTGTATGTAGTCAGAAAATCATTTGCCATTATTGAAACTGGAACTTCATTGTCTGAATAATTTTCTGGATTATAAGACCAGTTTCCAGAGATGGCCTGGTCAAAAAATTTCTGCATCATCGCAACAATTTTAATATATCCATCATTACTTTTCATATCCCAGAGCAACGTATAATTATTTTTAAGTGTTGCGTATTGAGGAACAATTTGTTTCAGTGGACCCTTCTTGGATTTCTTAATGGACAGAAATCCCCGAGGAGGTTCGATACCATTAGTTGCGTTAGATACCACAGAACTGCTCTCGGAAGGCATCTGTGCGGACAGTGTGGAGTGTCTGAGACCGTGTTTCAGAATCGATGATCTGAGTCTTTCCCAATCGTGTTGAAGTTTGACTGAAGAGATTTCATCCACATCTTTCTTATAGGTATCAATCGGGAGTAGACCTTGAGAATACTTGGTGCGTCCAAAAGATTCACAATGCCCCTTTTCTTGAGCAATCTTGTTTGATGCCTTGAGAAGAAAATATTGAAAGGATTCTGAAAGTCCGTGAACCGCATCCCATGCTCCTTGAGAGTCATATTTGAACCCCAGTTTGGCAAGGTAATGTGCCAGACCAATATAACCGATTCCAAGAGATCTCCGTGCCTTTGTGGCAACTTCTGCTGCCAGTACAGGATACTTTTGATAATCTATCAGTTCTTCGAGAGCACGAACAGAAAGTTCACAAAGTTCTTCGAGTTCTTCATCGGACTTGACTTTACCAACATTAATGGCAGAAAGAATACACAGTGCGATTTCTCCTGTGGTTTCATCAATATGCTGAATTGGAAATGTTGGCAAAGTAATTTCTTGGCAAAGATTACTCATCTCAATCTTATCAATAAAGGAAGAATGAGTATTACAGTGATCTATATTCATAATATAGATTCTACCCGTTTCTGCTCTTTCTTTGAGAAGATTGAGAATAAGTTCTTGTGCTTTAACAGTCTTCTTTGGAATGGATGGATTGTTCTCAAATCCAAGGTAGAGACAGTCAAACTCAATTGTTCCGAAAGAATCATATAGTCCAGGTACATCGTGCGGGGAGAAAAGCGTAATCTCACCATCTTGAATAAATCTTTCATAAAATATTCTACTAATTTGAATTGAATAATCTAACTTACGAACACGATTGTCTTCCGTACCTTTGTTATTTTTGAGAACTAATATATCATTTATTTCTTGGTGCCAGATTGGAAAGTGGACAGTAGCACTTCCACCACGAATCCCGTTTTGTGTACAGCACCTAACAGTTGACTCAAACTTTTTGAGGAATGGGATAACACCTGTATGCTGAACTTCTCCACCTCGGATTTTACTGTTGATGCCACGGATTCTGCCTGCGTTGATACCGATACCAGCCCTTTGTGAGACATACCTGCCAATAGCCATATCACTGCTAAAGATACTATCGAGGGAGTCATCAACATCAACCAGAACACAAGATGCAAATTGACGAAGGGGGGTTCTGACCCCTGCCATGATTGGTGTGGGAATGTTGATTCTGTGTCTTGAGATTGCGTCATAATACCTCTTGACGTATGAAAGTCTGGTTTCTTTGGGATATTCCGCAAATATTGTGAGTGCGATCATAACGTACATAAACTGTGGAGTCTCATATACTCCACCACCACTACGATCCTGTACAAGATACTTATCAACTACCTGACGCAATCCTGCGTAGGTAAACAGATAATCACGATCATGACGAATAAATGAATTTACAGCATCAATATCTTCCTTGGAGTATTTATTGTAAATATCAGAATCATAAACTTCTGAGGAAACGCAGTCCATAATATGTTTCTCAAGATGTGGAAGTTCCTGCATCTTTCCATAAAGTTGCTTACGAATTGAAAATAGAAGCAGACGAGCAGCAACAAATTGATAGTTCGGATGTTCTAAATCAATCAAATCTGATGCAGAACGAATCAGAATCTCCTGAATTTCTGAAGTTGTAATGCCGTCATAAAACTGAATTCCAGACTGTATCTCAACTTGTGATGCAGAAACCCCTGCAAGACCCTTACATGCCTCATCAACCATTAAATGCATCTTATCAAGATCTATTTGCTCAACGTGACCACTTCTTTTTTTAACCTTAAGACCGTTACTCATATTTTTTTCCAGGTAGTAAATTTAAGTGTTGCTTCTAATCCTACATATGTATTTGATTCAATCATTTCCTTAACGTTGTGTCCAGAAAGAATCATATCATTAATATCTTTTTCCTGAATATTATTGGGCCAGATTACAACTTTTTCTCCACGATCAATGCACTTTGAGATTCTTGAGTGAATTTCAGAATTTCGTGGTTCATTATCATAGATCCACACAGGATCGCAAATCCCCCACTTACTAATATCACCATCAGCTCCGCACAGAGCAATCGCATTTGAAAGGAATGTGGAATCAAACGGTCCTTCAGTAACGTAAACAGTTTCGTCTTTTTTAACATCATCAAGTCCATAAATTTTTGGTGCATCTTCGTGGAGCATTACAGTAATATATTTAATCTTATTAATACCCAGTGATCTTCCCTGAAATCCAATTAAGTTCTTTTCATAAAACATAGGAATGATGATTCTTGGTTCATCATACTTCGTATCATCAAAGGTTTTTTTAAGAGAATTTGTCCATTTCTTAAACTTTTCGGCATAATAAAACTTATCTGGATTTAATTTTCTACCTTGTAAATATCCAGATGCACTTGAGTTTTCAGATGCTCTTGGTAAATCTATCTTTGATTTGAATTCAGGAGTCTTAAATTCAAATTTAGGTTCTTCAACCACAAAGTTTTTACCGGTGTGTCCTTCTTTAAACTTCTCAAAAGAATATTGTTTGTGAATCTCTACATCAATCTGTTTTAGAAAATTGCTAAAAGAGATGTTGATACCACAATTGTGACACTTGAAGTTTGTATTATTTTTGACCTGATACAAATACCCCCGTGCCTTACTTTTGTTTTTTTGAGAATCTCCACAAATCGGACAACGAAAGTTATAAAGATTATTCTTGACTCTTTTAAACTTCTGAAAACGAGCAGAAATCAGATTGATGTATTTTACATCAATAAAATCCATAATAAAAAGATAATCATTAATACCAGTATAACAGATTATCAAATCTTGTCAAGACATAGACTTGTAATGATTGCTGTCCACTTGACAATTGAATTGGTAAGTTTTTGAAGTGAATAGATTGTCGTTTTCTTTTGAGTTTTCATTGGCCTGAAATAATGCCAACACTCTTTTATTTATTTTATACGAGTCTGTTCTATACGACGATGATCTTCCATTCCGCTTGGGGTAAACCAACCAGATGCCAAACTTGCGAAAAGTGCTACTAATACAGTTAGAACTGCTCCGGTACCAACAGTCATCCATTTGATTTTTGAAATTTCACCAACTTGATCTTCCAAACCATCAATTCTATCCGATGTTTTTTTATGCTCTTTTTGATTTTCTTCTTTAAGGTTATCAATCATTTTTAAAATTAAGTCATCGGTTCTTTGACCATATTCAATTTTTTCATCGTGAACTGCAAGCATTTTAATTACATTCGTATTAACTTCACTCATTTTTTGAATCGCATCATCAAGTTTGTTGACTATATTTGCAAAGTCAGCAAACTTTTGTTCTAATACGGCAACTTTTACGATTTCTTCTGACATTTTTTTAAGAGCAAAGTTAATATGTTAGATAAGGAGCACTTTGCAAATATTAATTATCATCTGTGACTATTTATTCTTTAAATAATCCAACCAAGGTTTTCTCTTTCCCTTAAAAAATTTCTTTGGTTTCATTGTAGGATCAAACCCGGCAACCGGTCCTTGTGGATTTGCAGACCCACTAAATCCACCTTGAGAACCTGGAGCATTTGCTACCATATTTTCTCTAATAATAGAAATTATTTTATTCAGTATCTTTTTTTCCATTATAGATTTTGTAAAGTTCTTCTAGACAATCTAAATCAACCTGAATATTATGAATATCTGATTTTGGATACTCTGGGAGTTTTCCAAGAAAAATAATAAAACTTTTAATAGGAGACCAAAGTTCTTTTTCAATTTTGAAAAATAACATTGGTGTTGTTGCCTCACCAAAAATATTATAAAGAATAATGAAATGATTTAGAAGAAGATGAATTTTTAGTTCATCTCCATTCTTATACTTTCGCAGCAACCTTTTAATATATTTAAAATGATTTAAATCTTTATCAAAATCTTCTTTTGTTACTGCCTGTGGGTTTTCATAATTTTTAACTGCGAAGAGAAGAAAATTATCACTATTCAATTCATTAAAAATCATATCATGCAGTTACAGTTAATGTTGTGGTTCCAATACCAACAGAAGTGTCCGTGACTGTTCCAGCACCACCTACTTGACGAAGAATATCAGAGGTAAAAGTTTTAATTACGGCAGCAGCATCAGAGAAATCGGTGATTGTTCCAACAACACCACGAGGTAAATCAATAAACAGTTTTGTTGCATTTGTCCTTGTACTAAAGGTAGCAGCAATACCGGCAGTAATTGTTGATGCAATTGTAGATGCAGCACCAATTCTTACAAATGTGTTCCCAATAGAAACAACTGGAACATTAGTTAGTTTTCCAGTAATAGACAACGAACTTCCAGCAGAAACATTTGATACAGAATCAACAAAAATTACAGTTGCACCAATTGCAACAGTTTGTCCAGTAGTAGTTGCTGTAGTGAGGAAATTAACATTTGCAGTGAGCACAGATGATGGAGCAGTGAGGGCAAATGCAACTCTGTTACTAATTTGACCGTTAAAGTTATTGACAATAGTATCTCCATCAGCATTTGTATAAATTGCAAGTTGTGCTCCTGGAGCAACAGAAGCAGCATAACCTATAATTGCAGCTGACTCATTTGCATTATTTGCATCGAGAGTTCTAACCCTTATTGTCGCACCAGCACCACAATAAACACTTTCATTCCAAACTACATGAACATAAACAGTTCCAGCAGTTGAAATCCCAGAAGTAGAACCAGCACCAAGAGAAATTCTAGAGTTCTGATTTGGATCTTCAAAGAAAACTGCAACAGGAGTAGCAGTTCCAAGTCCAGTTGCTCCCGTATCTGAAGAAGAACCAGCAGTGTTTAATCCAGCAACTGGAACTAAAACTTCATCATAGTAAGTTGTAGAGAGACCTGATTGTTCAGTAGTTCCATATCTTCTATAAACCCAACCACGATTATCAGCAAAACAATTCCAAGGGGTGTTTTCACGATCATTTTCAGAAAGATTCTTAGGAATAGCGTAATTATTTGCTGCAGTTTCAGTAGTTGTTGAAATTCCCCAAATGGCCATTCTTTTTACCTATAGTACGTTAATCTAAAAAGTATTTATAAAAAAAGAGACCTCGTTAATTTGAGAGTCTCTTTATTTTTTTGCAATAATCATCAAAACATTTCTGACAAATTGATAAACACTATTTGCCTTTATGTTTTGATTTTGCCCAATGTATTCTGATAGGGAGAATAACAGTCCAAAGGCAACTGTGAATCCCCAGTTTGCGAGAAAGCAAGTAATCA
>Ga0208974_1000185_pt1 | contig 27298 bp, 20 predicted proteins | sample GreLakmeER15MSRF_FD_187699 | JGI IMG/M metagenome (GOLD analysis project Ga0208974, IMG submission 187699) | Freshwater lentic microbial communities from great Laurentian Lakes, MI, USA - Great Lakes metaG ER15MSRF (SPAdes) | ecosystem: Environmental > Aquatic > Freshwater > Lake | place: Great... | reverse complement strand
CATCGACAGCGGCATCGTCAACGGCACGCGGGCCATCGTGCATGCGTGGAACGAGGGCACCAAGATCTGTACGCTGCGTCTGGTCAACGGCCGCCTCTACAAGGTCGGCCTGTGGAAGCCCACGACCGACATGTTCGGTGAAGTGCCGAAAGTGCTGTGGTATCCGATCAAGCTGGCGTACGCCCTGAGCGTCCACAAGGCCCAAGGCATGACCCTGGACGCGGCCGAGCTGGACCTGGGCTCGAGCATCTTCGAGTTCGGTCAGGCGTATACGGCGCTGTCCCGCGTGCGCTCTTTGCAAGACGTGTGCATCTTGGACGTGAGCGCGGCGAGCTTCAAGAGCCACCCCAAGGTCAAGGCGTTTTATGCGAGCGCTGCTTGAGGGCGGACGGCGTCGGGCGGTGCTTGCGTGATCTTTTTGTAGTTAAGCCTCACACAGCGCCATAAAATGCGGTCCGTATGGGTTTTTGTGTAACGATGTCATACACAATGGTTATCTCATGTCGTAACTCACGGTAACGCATGACATTGGATTGTACATGACTAACGAAGGTATCGGGGTAATTATGTTCGCTCAAAAACCGTACAAAATCCTCAATGGCTATGTTGATGTATTGAACAAAGAAGGTGTCGTTGCTCTTGTTGTGAATGCAGATGTCTTCACATGCATATGCTCGAAGTAGCGCCTCGAGATATCCCTTACCTTGCAAGTCCACACCAATCCGCTTCATGTGTTCTTCAAACCTGTGACCAAATCCTTTGCACGAGTCGTAAACATAGGTTGACTCGTGTGTGGACTCGTGTGTGGCATTGTCTGTCCCCCTTTTTACACTTGTTCCGTGCCCGTAAAAGGGCAGTTCTAGGTGCCAGCCTTGTTTTGAATAGTACATGTGAAGTGTGTCTCCTAAAGGCGCCCCTCGATTGAATAAGTCTACCGATGTGATGATGATAGGCTCTTTCGCATTTTGCTCCTCAAGGGCCTGACCTGTCTTGTATGGAGTCAATTCTTGCACATTTCTACGCTTGTGACTGAACATGTCATAATGATAGGTGTAAAGCTCCCAACGCATCTGCCCATCTTGCCATTTACAGCCCCACACATATGAACCAGCCACACAATCCGTCATTGCCTTACGGACCTCCATAATGGCCGCGCTGTTGTTCATGGCGAGCATGCTTTTATAGAGCAGTCGGGCGGACGGTAACGTGCTTTTGCTCAGGCGACCGTGGTATGAGTACGCGTTATATGCAATGCACATGGCATCTTGTTTGGCCCATGATGGAATAATGCATCGCTCGGCCAAGAAGCGGGATTGCAAAGGGGGGTAGAGGCGCACCTGTTTACGTCCCTGCAGCACTTGAAGCAATCCGTCGTTGTCGTCGTAATGCAACCCGGTGTCGTGCTGTCCTAGCGCCATCCACAGATTAACGTCAATTGTGTCGGGGCGCTGCCCTTTCCATTCGGGGTTTGGGGGATGTGGTATGTGGGGTCGAAGTTTGCCATAAAGCTCCTTGTTTTCCTTTGACATTGGATCGGCGCTATCGTCCTCGCCATAGCCAGGCAAAGTTATAATGCATTTGTGCGGGACGTCCATTGCTGCTGCCGGCGACGACTGCTTAAAAGAGTCGTCATTGCTTTGCCAGATTCTTACATGGTCTTCTTTCTGTAACTCTATTTGGGCGAGACGTAGCAGATCATCATTCCTCATCTGAAGCTTGTAAGGGACTGAAGTGTGATTAAGGTTATTTTTACCATCTATGTCCCAATAGCCGATCGCAATAGTTTTTGGATCCGACACCACCCAGTGCCACCATTTCTTAGGAATCCAGAGGGCCTCGCCCGGCCCAAGATTGAAACAAACAGGGGTCGCTAAAGCAAACTTGGGGAAAAACCATTTGTTGCGTTCCGTGATGTGGCTAAAATGTGCAAAGTTGTACTCGGCTGTAAGATGACGCGAAGATGGCAAAGTTGAAAAGTAGTAATGACCTAACCAATATAGCACGATGAAGCACACAATTAGATAAAAAGCAAAACGATCCATGTGGTTAACAGTTGGGCTAGAAAAGAATGTTTGCATGGGCCCCCGCTTGCATGCGCCCCCATTTTGAAATAGTGTATATTGAATGTTTGGGGATAGTGGGGATAGTGGGGATAGTGGGGGATAGTTTTTGGAGAGTGCTCTCCAAATTATCAACTGTGGGGTTCCTCCTTGAAAACTATCCCCAACTCTCCCCACTGTCCCCAACTATCCCCAAATGTATTTAACAACTTTATTGTACATTAATTATAATGTAAATTATTGTTACTAAGAATGGTAAAGTAGTTAATGGCTTAAAGAGGTCAGTTGAGACAAGAACCAATCAAGAAGAGATAGCGTTGGCTTTGACGTGCCCAAGCTTGCACATTGGTTCGGATTGAGCATGTGTCTTGATTATTTTTGCAGCATATGACTAATGGAACCAAATAATCAGCAATCATTTCGGTATTGTATGTTCTTTGTAAACGCTGTCATTCACATTACCCTGCAGTACCCTTGAGCCCAAAAGAAACAGCGCACACGAGACAAAAAGTACACATTTACACACCTAAACCAGTATCAAGAACATCGTCAAGCTGTGCCCCACGACCACCCCGATCAGCGCAAAGATGACGTTCCACAAGAAGGACACGCGGATTTGATGGATCTGATGGACGTCCGCCCCCACCAAATGGTTGGGAAAGGTCGAGAGGATGCCAGCTGGGTGGCTGCACACTGGGCATGTCGGAGCCGACACATGACCCTGTCGCTTCGTCTGTTCCCGGATCCACTCGAGCATGCACGACGCGTGGTAGACGTGGCCGCAGACGTTGGACAGTAGCATTTCGTTGCCTCCGGTCCCACCAATGAACGCATTCTCCGGGTCGTCCTTGCCCTTCTGCTTGTGCGTTTCAAGGGTCTCCATGCAGATCGGGCACACGCACCGATCGTGGGAGTCGCGACTGTAGAAGAGAGGCATGGTGGGAATGGTAATGGGAAAGTGTGAAGGTTGACTGGCGTCCAATGGCGACCAATGAATAAATAATCCCTCGATTTTTGGGTTAGCAAGCATGCATGCCTTACACCGCGCAGTATTGGATGTGCGGATTCGTCACGGGCCAACATAGAACTCCCATGTTCGAACATGCACCCCAAGCGCCATCCAGGGAACGATCGCCTGCGTTGCCGTTGCCCACGAGCGACCAAGGGTCCCACGCGTTCACGTACAACGTGTTTTCAACGTCCTCGTTCGGGTAAAAGAGCACGTGTGGAATGAATGCCGGTTGGAACTCCAGGCCGTTGTATCCCACGATCTCGATGGTTGCCGCATGCTCCGCCATGAGAGGGTCAAATGCGACCTTGAAGACCTGCCTTTCGAAGTCGTCAATAAAGGGGGCACCGGCAAAGGCGCCGCCGCCCACGTTGAAGACGCGCATCTTCTTGCAGCCACTGCGAACAGCCGCCGCAAACGCCAGTTGCCACACGCGCTTGTAGAATGTGCGAACCTTCTCAAGGGAGTCATAGTACTTATAGTCAGGCTGCTCCGCGTCGTCATGTGCGCACCCTATGAGATTGATGACCTTAACGTTGAAAGGAATACGGGTGTTGGTGTTGCCGCACAAGACCGTCGCCGTGCAGAGAATGGCAAAATTGGGAGAGCCTTCCTTGTAGGCGCCCTGGCGGTACCCAAAGTGTTGTTCTAGGCGCGTCTCATCGTAGAGTCGATCGAGGCCAATGTTACAAGGTTCTCTCCTAGTCGCAAGGGTTTGCACGTCCTTCAATGAGTCCTCTTTGTGATAGAGTACGACCGTGTCCTGCCACGCGTACGTTGACCACAGTTTGGGATCCAGCACCCATTCGGAAAACTCGTAGCGCTTGTAATATGTATCGCGGAAGGCTTTTGCTTTTGCGATGTATTTGTTCTGTTCTGCGTTGCTTTGCATGGCTTTCGCTTCCTTAAGGGTGAAGCATACACTTTTTCAACGCAGTCAACCGCGCCCATTGCTGTTTCTATTGCGATATTTCATGACAAGCACGTTCATGATCGCGTCGCCATGCCCATCGAAGGACCGTATTGGCGTCCAATGAATGTCCTTGAGAGAGCAAGGGTCCATTACGATGGCCGCATAGCCAGGGCTCAATTCTTTTTGAACTTTCTGTGCATTCTGTACTTGACACGTCGCAACCAATAGCCCGCCGTCGACGTTGTCCCGCGAGAGACAGAGCACCCCGATCGGGAATGCCTCCGGCTCTCTCATACTCAATGCTGCCGTGGCGAACCCAGGCTTCGTGGTCAGTTGCAGACATTCAAGGTCCAAGTCCAAAAGCACGTCTGTCTCATTTACGTCGAAACAATGCCCAACGCACCAAGACGCCCACGACGTAGCCGGTATCGGGAGCGCAACACGTTGGCCGTTGGCGTGCACGTGGAAGGTCCCGACCTTTCGATCGATGTGTATGTTGAAGGTCTGGGCATGTTGAAGCTGTTGCGGCCTGAATAGCTGCACACGTGCCTCGTGCACGTTCACGATGTGCCGAACGTCATAGATGCTTACACACGGATGCCGCGACAGCAGCATAAGTCGCTCTACACACTCTTATGTATGAATTGCAAAAAGAAGTATCATGATGCTACCCACTCAACCGAATCCGTATCCGTGTTTGCCTGCCTTTACGCTTGCGCACTTTACGTCTGCGTCGTCGCATCAAACATGTCCACAGAAGCGTTGATCCGAGCCCACACAGAGTCGCCCAGGTACTCGTTGATGCGCGCGTCCATCCACGTCTCGTCAAACTTGGGGTCGATCACGGCTGCAATGGCCCCGTGCTCCACGAGCGCGCTCTGAATGACCCGGTGCTTTCTGCGAAGGATCGACGGAGGGTCGTTGTAGGCCGTGAAATTGTTGAGGACGTCCGGGATCAGAAGCACGCCCTTGTACACGACGGCCGCCGTGCCCGTGGCGCTTGCATTGTTGCCGATGCTCTCGAGAAAGGCCCAGAGGTCCGGGCTGTCACGCATCACCTCAGTGATGGCCTCCGTAATGGCCGCATGCGCGTCGTTCAACATCATTCCGTCCCAGGTCAGCTGTTGTGCGCTCGGTACGTCCGGTACATCCAGCACTCCTGGTAGCTCCAAATGCATCTTACGATGAACGGCCAGACGGTCGCTCTGGCGCTCGATCTCGTACACGTCGATGGTGGGGACGTGGGTAAACATTCGTCTTGGTCTTATTAGTTGGGCTCTTCGGTCTTGTTGGTCAATTACATACACGCGATGTGGCATCCATTTTTTGGGGCTTCTATATGTTGCAATTGCCAGGGTGCCAAGGCAGGGCGTCATGGCCGAATCCCCGTCAAGCCCGACAATCCCCGTCATGCCCGACAATCCCCGTCATGCCCGACAATCCCGTCAAGCCCGACAATCCACGTCATGCCCGACAATCCCCGTTAGGCCCGACATACCACGTCAAGCCCGACAATCCCCGTCATGCCCGACAATCCCCGTCATGCCCGACAATCCCCGTCATGCCCGACCTACCATGCGAAGCAATCCCGTCAAGCCCGACAATCCACGTCATGCCCGACAATCCCCGTCAAGCCCGACAATCCCAACAATGCACAAAAAAAAGCTCATGCCCGGCGGGTAGCGCGAAGCGAACAGAGATGGGGTGTAACCCCGGCGGGGCACGGCATGTCAACTCCGTGCGTTGCAACCAGCACCTTATTTTCTTCAAGCCCCTAAGTAGCGGGTGCATTAGCTGCAGGTCACATGAGCAGTACGGTGCTGTTTTCGGAACGGCGAAACGTGTCCCGAAAGCACACCTTCTTGAACTTGATCGGGAATGGCCTCAGCAATGTCATGACCATGGTCAACAACGAGGTCGGCATCGGGACCACTGTGCCGCGGTCCGCACTGTACATCGAGGGCGACGTCATCCTCAAGGGCCAATTCATGGACAGCAACCTGAACCCGATGGCCGGCGTCTTGCCTGCATGGCTACCCATGACCGTCGCGCCGTCCTTCACGCTTCCCGGCACCGGCGGCGCCGTGACCTACTCCAAGCAACAAGGCAGCTTCCGCTTCAGCGGCAACGAGATCCTCTACAACGTCAACATTGAATGCACGGTGACGTCACAGCCCACGGGCGGCGAGGCGGCCGGCGACTACAAGCTCACGCTGCCCGACTCGATCGCAGCGACGTCCTATGCGGCCGCCACCATCGTCGGTGACCTCTGGCTTTCGGTGACCGTGGCGGGTACGACCAACACCTTCAAGGCCCTCGCCAAGACGTCGACATCGGACGCCACGACGCTCACGGTGCGCTACCTATCCGGTACGACCGAGGGGTCGCTCGCGTACATGACGGCCGGTGCTACCATTCAAGTCCAGGGCACCATGATCTACACGTCCGCCCGCGAGTACCTCATGGCGCCGCCATCTACGGCCAACCGATCGTACCAAGTCCTCCAAAACCAGGCGCTGTCACTTCTTGGCTCGACGTTCACGTGGCGAGAGACGCAGGTGGTGCCCACGTTCGCTGTAGAGACGCCTGGCGCCATCTCGTACCCAGGCACACGTAAGGGCCTGTTCAAGTACCTCGGCACGGACGTCGCCTTCAATGTCAACGTGAAGGCCCGCATCGAGACGGCACCGCCTCTCACCAGCGACTACAAGCTGGCGCTTCCCTACCCGGTCAAGCTGGCAAGCTACGCGGCCCCGACCGTCATCGGCGACCTCTGGCTTAATGTCTACAATGGGCTATCGTCGAACGCCTTCAAGGCCTACGCCGAGACGATGCCGAGCGACTCCAACAGCGTGCTCATTCGGTATGTATCCGGTACGACCGAGGACTCGCTTGCCACCATGACTGCAGGCATCACTTTCGAGCTCGCCGGCACCATGACCTACGACACGACCGTCATGTACAACGGCGACATCTACACGGCCTACATTCCGCCTGTGTTCTCACAAGACACGGGCGGCAACGTGGTCATGAACGGCAGCGGCTACCTGCCTCGCGGACGCCTCGACGTGATTGAGAGTGAGCCCGCGAGCACGAGCCCAGTGATGGTGGTGGACCAGAAGGGCGCGGGGGACGTTGTGCAGTTCAAAAAGAATGGCGTGACCCAGGTGCGCGTCGACAACGATGGCGATCTTTACCTTCCGTACGGCGGCTCTATCTACAACAGCAGCAATGAGGCGGTCTGGATTCCGGGGAGCACGCTACAATGGTTCACGACGGCGGCGCCGACGTTGGTGCTGCCGGCGGGTGCGACCAATACGATCACGAGCGGCGGCGCATCGTATCGGTACATCGGCACGGAGGTGGCCTACAACTTCCGCTCGACACGTGGCGTAAGCCTGGCCGCAGCGAGCTCGACGTCCGAGTACCGCCTCACGCTGCCCTATGCCCTGGACATGGCGGTGTACCCGAGCCCGAGCGTGGTCGGCGACCTCTGGCTCACGGTGACGAACAGCACGGCCACGGCGACCACGACGTTCAAGGCATACGCACGCACGCCGACGCTGGCAGCCGACTCGAACATGGTCAGCCTGCGTTACCTGAACGGTACGACCGACTCGTCGCTGTCGGAGTTTGTCACGGGAACGTCGTTCACGGTACAAGGCGTGATCACGTACAGCACGCCCCTGGTGGCCAATCTGGTCAACTTGCCGCGGTCTCGGTTGCCGACGGTCATGACGGAGGACCAAGAGGGACGCGTGGCCTTGAGCACGGGTCAGGCACCTCAGGCGCGCCTACAAGTGCTGGAGCCTGCTGGCGGTTTGGTCGCAGGGGTGCCGGCGCTGATGGTGGACCAACAAGGCACAGGGGACATTGCGCGGTTCAAGGATGCGGGGGTTGATAAGGTGGTCATTGATGGCAACGGGAATGTTGGGGTACAAGGGAACGTGGTGTCGACGGGCACGGTTTCGGCTGGGAATGGCCTCATGTTCCGGAATCGCATCATCAACGGCGACATGCGGATCGACCAGCGGAATGCGGGGAAGGCGGGGCTCGATGGGTTCGGGCCGGATCGGTTCAAGGTGATTGGAACACAGAATGCTGTTTGTGTGCTGCCGAAACAGGTCGTGTTGCCTGCGGCGGATATTGCGGCGACGGGCGGCTTCAATTATGCGACATCTCTTACAACGATTGCGGGGCCGACGGCTGGATTGACGACTTGGCTGCGATTCAATGGGGATGTGACGGATTTTGCTGGGGGCTTGACAAGTCCGACGGTTACGGGGACGATGCAGTATGTGACGGGGGTTGTGTCGAGTGCAGGGACAGGGAGTGCACTTTATTTGGCAAATGAGGGTAACCTTTTAGCAACGCCGACAAGGGCAACCAACACTCTTTCATTTACAACAAATGTATCCGGGGCTTTTTCGGTTAGTTTATGGTTTCAACTTACAAAACTACCACTTTCAGGAGCTATACAAATATTTTCATTTGGTACGACCGCAACTACCTATTATGAAATAACAATTACGTATGTAAATTCAACATACGGAAATTTAAATGCGTGGTCAGGTAATAATACAACAAATGCTCCAGTTTCAATAAACGTATGGTACCATGTAGCTGCAGTTTGGATACCTAGTTCAACTGTACAATTATATTTAAATGGGGCACCAGTTGGAGGAACTGCCGTTGTGACATCAACTACTTATTCAAATATAACACTTTGTATTGGAGAAGAAATAAGAACCATTAATAACCGCCCATTCGCCGGCTACATAGACGACTTCCGCATCTACAACCGCGCCCTTGGCTCCGGCGAGATCGCCCTCCTCGCCGGATGCACGACTGGCATCACCTCGGCACCCACGAGCGGTTTGGTGGCATACTACCCTTTTGAGAACAGCACGGCTGAGTCGAGTGGGAACAGTGGGCCTGCGCTGACGACGACGGGGTCGGTGAGTTATGTGACGGGTGTGGTGGGGACTAAGGCGGTGTACTTGGCGAATGAGGGGAATGTATTGGCGACACCGACTAAAGCAAGTAATCAAATAAGTGCCCCCTTTACTTCATCAACAAATCCAATAACGACAAGTTTTTGGTTAAGATTGACGAAGTTACCATTGTCTGGACAATCTAGCACCGTTATTGCTTACGGACCCTCAAATGGCGCGTATTATCAAATTTATGCTTATTACCTTAGTGCAAACATTGCAAATTTGTGTGGTTGGTCGACAAATGAGTCAACCGCATTTCCAGTGACTACAGGCACATGGTATCATGTGACTATTGTGTGGATACAATCGTCTACATTGAGTTTTTACATAAATGGTAACCATATATCAAGTACAACAAGCAGTGCTTCTGCATCTTCTGGAACCTTGTTCTTTGGTGACGATCCTCGATCAAATGTTTTCCGCCCCTTCGCCGGCTACATAGACGACTTCCGCATCTACAACCGCGCACTCACACCTCCCGAGATCGCCTACCTCGCCGGCAATGCCATCTATCCAAGCATTCAAACCTTCAATCAGGCCGCATACTTTCCATTTGACGGGGCTCTTACGGATGCTAGTGGGAATGGTGTAACGCTGACGCCCACGGGGACGATGCAGTATGTGAGTGGTGTGACGGGGACGCAGGCGCTGTATTTGGCGAATGAGGCGAATGTTACTGCAAGCTCAGCCGCACAAAATTACATTCGAAACACTACTTTATCATTTTCTGCACTTGGAAGTTTTTCGGTAAGTATGTGGATATATCCTACGATATTTAAAGCATATTCAATGGTGTTTTTTAGCACTAATTCTGGAACGACTGCTGTCACAAACTCTGTTGGATTTTACATTAGTAATTCATTTAAGTTAACTAGCGATTTCTATGGAACGTCTGCGGCAGTAGGCACAACAACAATATCAGCAAATGTTTGGTACTATGTGACTCTTACTTATAATTCTGGAACGACAACTATATATTTAAATGGAACAAGAGAAGGAACTACCACAGGAACTATAGCATCTTCAACAGGGTTTTCTATTGGAACTTCATTTACTACTTATAGTGGACCGTTCGCCGGCTACATCGATGACTTCCGCATCTTCAACACCGCCCTCACTCAATCCCAAGTCACCGCACTCTACTATGGATCCGCAAACATAGCCAGTCGCAGCACTCCCCTCTTGAACTACACTCCCTCCGCAGCCGTGCTCTACCAACAGTCCATCGAGGGCACCAACATCGCCGATCTGGCCTTCGGAACATCCATTGCATCTTCGGTGAGCGCGAGTTGCTGGATCAAAAATAACACGGCTGCCGCCCAGACATTCACGATGTCGCTCAACAATGGTCTGGCTTCGGGTCCTCGTAGCATTCTCTACACCACGCCCTCCATTCCAGCCGGCACATGGAGTCGCATTGCCTTCACGGTCCCTGGCGATGTCCTAGGAACATGGGCCATCAACAACGGCCTCGGCCTGAACCTCGCCATTGCGCTCGGTGCCAACAACACGAATGCAGTGTCTATGGCGGGCTCTTGGTTGACCGACGCATATTACACCGAGTCGGGGGTCCAATTTTATGGATCGGCGACGGGGGTCTTATATCTGCAAGACAATGCGATTTTCGTAACGGGTGTGCAATTGGAGAGGGGGGCTTTGACAACACCGTTTGAGTTCCGGCCGCAAGGGGTGGAATATGGGTTGGTGACGGCGGGTGTCGATCGGGTGAGTATTTTGGATAATGGTAATGTGGGGATTGGGACTACAAATCCGTTAGCGAAGTTGCACGTAAATGGATTAGTTTTGAAACAAAATATTGCATTTTCAGTATATAAAACAAATGGGAACGTAGGTCCAGTTGCATATGTTACATATAATCAAATAAATACTAATGTAGGTGATGCATATAGTGCAGCTACTGGATATTTTACAGCACCTATCAAAGGCGTATATTTCTTTTCATTCTTTGGAATGACTTATACACAAGTTAATGTATTCTATGAACTTAGAAAGAATAATATCGACGTGGGTTGTCGGCCATACTCAACAGCAAATACACATATTCATGCTCATTTACATGCGAGTTGTATACTACAATTAAATCAAGGTGATTATGTTGGTGTTGTTGTTATGAGTGGTAATATGTACGGCGAAGGTGCTGGACATAATCAATTTTCTGGTTATTTAATTGGATAAAACTTGTTAATAAGCGTAGTATTCGCTCCCGCCACCCACTCTAACCCTATATCAGATATCCACCTCCTGAATGCACCGGGCGTGCCCGGAACGCCAGGCGCCAAGGTGCCGTTTCGCAACCAAAGTTTTTACCGGATAGGTCGGATTCCTCGTTATCTTTATCGCTACGATGACTATGGCAAACTTTTGATTTCCGTGCTTATTTTTAAGAGTCACGCATGAATTCTACTCATAGCGGTGCCCTCATAGGCGACGGCACTTTCGGGTGCGTCTACGCCCCACCCCTCCCCTGCGCAAAATCAAAGTCAAAAATCCTCCAAACATTTAAGGGTAGTACAGAGGTATTTGAAATTGACGGTGTTATTGTTGCAAGTGGAACAACGCAGGCCTCAAGACCACATTAATCGCCACACAGGCCCTATTTAACCAATTTCTTATATCAGCTGAGTTTTAACAGTTTTAACACAAAAATAACACTCAATCATCAGCCGATTATGGCTTAACAGGCCACTCAACCGCCCCCACATCCACCACACTCCCCGGCACATCCCGCAGCGCCACCCGGTACTCGCGCCAAGCCGTCTTGGCCTCGTCGCTCAGCGGGGCGTCCAGCGTCTGCGTCCAGTCGCAGTCGGCCAGAAGTCGGTTGCGCTCGGCACGCATGGCCGCCCAGAGCCGCTCTTGTTTTTGCGCCAGCTTCGTTGCGTCGACCTCGAAGCCAAAGACGCCGTCCTCGCCCAGCTTTGCCGCGATCACGTCGCGGTCCATGTCCTCCGGAATGGCCACATGGATGGTGACCTCGGGCCAGCCCCAGGGACCGCCGAACTTGCCTTGGTTTGGCATGGTGTCCTCGTAGACATTTGCGATGGTGCTGGTGGCCTTCTCAATGATCGCGATGTGGGGCATGTTACTTTGCTTCTTCTATCCATCAGCTCGACAATATTTGAGTTGAATGCAATGCACTACTTCGAATGCATTGGCTGGTAGTATGAAACGCATGCCAACGGCACATGTGTTTGAGGTCGGAAGCAACGCCAAGAGCGGTTCCCGGAAACACAATGCCGCCGCCCCGTACACGGCGGGCCGTCGACATCATAGCATAGCGCGCCTCCTTGAGGACACGCACCATCTTGGTGGCTGCCTCCTTCTCGGCTAGCTTCTTGGTGGAGCCCTCGCCTGTGCATTTGTGTGACGCAACGCTCACAGAGACGCTCACGCCATGTTGACCAGCATCGGCGCCCGTCTCAACGACATAGGTCGGGAGCCCAAGGCCGGCCCTTTGTGTGCATTCTTGTAGCCTTGTTTTTGCATCTACCTCTGCCGTCTCTTCGACGCATAGATGCAGATGCGACGACCAGTGTCTCACGATCCACGCATGGACTACTTCATGGCTTTTGCCGCTGTCGGTGAAAATGGTGCCGATCATGGCCTTGATACTTCCACCAAGTCCCAGCCTATGCGCAACATGCGCACATGTATCTCGAGACACAAGGTGCGCACGTCTGCAAGTCAACTCGCCGCTCGATGCCCACGGAAAACGTTCCGATAGCTCGAGCGTGATGACCATGTTCAAGAGGGCGTCACCTATGACCTCCATGCTCTTGTTTTTGCTATTGTTGGTGTTGTTATTGTTGATATTGGTGCGTTGTATATTATTCATGGTTCCCACGCAAGTAGTTTGGTAACCGATACCGATTGGTTAACCGAGAGAGCTAGTGAGTCGTATAATTAAAGTTCAGTGATGCAAGATGGAAGGGGAAGGAAGGGGCTTGAACTAACTTATCGACTCCAAATATACGATCTGATTTCCTTAAATCCCTTTGGAGGGTAAGAGCAAGAGAGGGCGGGCTAGACCAAAGATGTCCCTGGTCCTCAACAGCACCTATGCATCCATTGGCGTCCAGTTCGTCACAGGCATGATTGGCGTCGCGGCCCTCTTTGTGCCCTTGGCGCCCGAGCACGCTGTGCTGCGCGACCTGCTGCTCCTCGAGACCATCGTCCAGTTCGTGGAGCTCACGGCCTACATTGCCATCGTGGCCCGATTCCACCTCGAGACGATGGCGGCCACGCGCTACTTCGACTGGGTCGTGACGACGCCCATCATGTTGTTGACGACGGTGGTGTACATGGCCTATAGCACCGCTCAAGAGCGCAAGGCAGCCCCCATCAAGCTCGTGCCCTTCCTCAAAGATCCCCGGAACAAGCGTCCCCTTATCGCCATCCTGGGCTGCAACATGGGCATGCTAACCTTCGGCTACCTCGGCGAGATTGGCGTGATCCCAAGGGCGGCGGCTTGGCTCGTAAGCTCCATCTTCTTCGTCGCAGCCTTTGGGATCCTGTACACCGAGTACGCTCGCAAGTCGGTCATCGGCATGCGCCTCTTTGCGGCCATGTTCGGCATCTGGAGCTTGTACGCCGTGGCCTACCTGTTGTCGTCGGTCCACAAGAACGTCATGATCAACGGCCTGGACATCGTGGCCAAGAACATCTTTGGCATCTTCTTGGCCGTGGTGATCTTTCGGCAGCAAGGCAAGGCTTAAAGGAATGAGTCGATCATAGTGTAATACGGTCACAATCAGTCATAATGCACACAATCATGGAGCTGGACGAACAGACATGGAAGGACTACCTGCGCCTTCATGGGCCGTCTGCGAGCCCCTTCACCCTCGCAGGCCAGACGCTCCCCGGGCTGATCGTCTCGTGCTACGATGGCGACACGCTGACCATCGTGTTGCCCGTATTCGGTCATTGCTACAAGTTCACCGTTCGCATCGACGGTATTGACACGCCAGAGATCCGGAGCCGGGATGCCGAGAACAAGTTGCGGGCCGTTCGGGCTCGCAACCGTGTGCTGCAGCTGGCTGGGGTTACGATCGACCTCGAGGCGGCGCTCAGCAAGAAAGAGGTTGGGGAGGTACTTGCCCGAGTGCAACCCATCGTCGAAGTGGAATGCAAGGGCTTCGACAAGTACGGGCGTTTGTTGGCGGTTATTAGAGCAGGCCCAACATGCCCCTCCTTCGCCGACGTCCTCATTGCCGAGAAGCTGGGCTATGTGTACGGTGGCGCCACAAAGCTGACGGAGGGCGAGCAGGCCGATGCACTTGATGGCTGAAGATTCCTAAAACACTTACTTACGGTAGAGTAAGGGGCAAAGTAGCAAAGCCTAATGCAAACACTCGATAGGCAATCGCTCGAGAACATCGTCAAACGGCTGACGGTGCGGTCTGGTCGGACCTTACGTACCGTCATGTCAACGAACGCGGCACTACGCCCAAGCACGCAGCCGACGTTGAAGATGCAAAAAGAAGCTGTGGTGGTGCGAGTCAAGGCATTCGTGGACGCATTGGCTGAGCATGTTCTTACAGTGCGTGCCATTGGTTCTTCTCCGTCTCCTACCTCAACCAATGTAGTCTCGAACAACGTAGTCTGTAACGACGTGATCGTGCTCCGATTCCCTGACCAGAACGTCACGTTGCGCATCCACAACGGCACGATACAGATGCAAGTGTGGACGATGGACATCGCGTCCATGAAACCCGCGACGTACGTGGCGTCCGGCAACTTGCTCAAGAAGCTGAAGGAACGTAAGGACCTCCATCTGTGCGAGAGCATCACGGTGCGGTCGTATACGTCTTTAGCACGCAACGTAAACAACAGTCCGGACTCTTCCGAAGTACAGTTTGTAGAAGCATGGCACACCGAGGGCGAACACGTCCCGGCGCGCCTCAGCACCCATGCGACCTTCAAGGCCTACTTGGCGTCTTTGAGGTCATTGCAAAAAGCATGCAAGGATTGGGTCAAGCTTACGGCACGGGCTTAGGTGGGTGTTACTTTTTGTTTTTATCGGTTTTTCGGTCTTTGCGATGCCTCAACTTATGTCCCACCGTCTCGCAAACAGACACACACGCCACGAAAGGCACGAGTAGGATACGTACCGGAAAGCACATGACGCTGCAACAGCACCCCATGCAGTCGTCGTTCTTGGAACTGTTGGTTTGGGAAACAGCCATAGGACCGAGTGTCAAGTGCGCCGCTTCTTGGACGTACATGATGCGCGGGAGCCCACGTTCATCGGTGAAGCACGGCATGATTGCACTTGATGTTTTTTGGTGTATGCTTGGCGTTGTTGGTATTAGGGTGTCGGCTGCTTCAATTTTTGGCTTGACTGCCCTGACTGCCCTGACTGCCCTGGCCACCCTGAAGGCCCTCAAGTGCGGTCGCAATGTTCCGCGCCAGCCTCTCTACGAGGGTCACGGTCACGCCATTGCCGGCTTGCCTGTACAGGTGGTTGTGGGCGAGCGTCGGCGGGAAGGCGTAGCTGTCGGGAAAGCCTTGGAGCCGAAAGCACTCGCGCGGGCTCAGGCGCCTATAGTGCAGGCCGTCGAAGAAGACAGGCACCGCATGGCCGCCGCGCCCCATGCCGGCGAGCAGCGTCTGGGTCACGCCAACGCGCTTCTTGCGGATCTGCGTACACGTCCAGAGGGTGAAGAACTGGTAGGGCACCTTCATGTTTTCGACCAACGTCGGGTACGCCTTGTCCTCGGGGCCGTAATAGTACCGCGGTACCACGGACTCTGGGGGCTCGAGAAGGGTCTGAATGGCCTTCCGACTGTCCGCCGGCACCGGCTCTGGGAACCGAAAGTGGTCGAAGAACGCGGGGTCGAGGGCGCACACGATGAAGATGCGCTCGCGGTGCTGGGGGATCGGGGTGTGAACGGCCGTATCTAGGATGCGGTAGTCGACGAAGTAACCCCGATGCCGCAGCATCGCCAGCATGGTCTCAAACACGGTGCCGCGCTCGATGTGCAAGAGGCCCTTGACGTTCTCGAACAACAGGACGCGCGGCTTCTTGGCGTCGACCATACGCATGAGCTCGAAGAAGAGCGTGCCCCGGGAGTCCTCGATGCCCTTGCGCTGGCCGATCGTCGAAAAGGGCTGGCACGGGAAGCCGCCGACCAGGATGTCAAAGTCGGGCACGTGCTCGGGATAGTCGGCGATGTCGCGTATATCTGTGCGGCTCAAGTGCGGCTCGGGAAAGTTGGCGTCGTAGGTGATCTTGCACTGGGCGTCAATGTCATTGGCAAAAACCGTTTTGAAAGAGGGATGCGCGGCCTCGAAGGCGAGCCGGAAGCCGCCGATGCCGGCGAAGAACTCGCCTACGCGCCAAGTCGGAGGCACGTGGGGCTTGCTATCGCTCGCAGACGTTGCTGCCTCCATCTTTCGAAAAGGTTGTGTGCTATCGAAAGGGAGCGCAAAAAAGAACGTAGTCGGGAACGCACAGACGTCGGGCCCGACCTACCCCGTCATGCCCGACAATCCCAGTCAAGCCCGACAATCCCCGTCATGCCCGACGGTAACTTGGGGCCCTGCGGGCCATGCGCGACCCTTCATTAACATACACCTTACTGGAATGGGTTGATTTTATGTAGCTTATAATGCAAAGGGCCGCGCTGCCCGCAGGGCGTCATTGTCCCCGTCAAGCCCGACAATCCCCGTCAAGCCCGACAATCCCCGTCAAGCCCGACAATCCCCGTCAAGCACAACAGGCCATGCGAAGCCATCCCGTTAGGCCCGACAATCCACGTCATGCCCGACAATCCACGTCAAGCCCGACAATCCACTTCAAGCCCGACAATAAGTGTGGCCGAAACGAAAATAATTTGTTGGGGTGGAGCTCCACCCTATCAAATTGATGACCACCTACGTCTCCATCCGATCCTCCTTCCGTCCCACAAAGTACTCGCTGAAGTCCTCGGTCATGCGTTTCCCGGCCTCCGTGAGCTGCAAGATGCCGCACCTCGGGTTGCGCTGCAGGTCCTTACTGGGCTGGTACTTATGGCTCGCCAAGATGGCCCAGCGTTCCTTGTACTTGCGATCGGCCAAGCGGCCGTGCCAGTGGTGCAAGACCGTACCATTCACACAGCCGATGGTGATCTTGGCGGCCTCACACCGCTCTTGGAAGGCCTGGACGCGCAGGGCGTACTCAGGGTGCAGGTTGCCCGGGCACGACCCCTTGGCCTTGCCGATCCAAGCCAGGGCCATGTGCCGGTCGCCACTGCCTAGGATGGCCCAGTCGATCAGGCCGCCCATGCCATCGAAGGCCGCACGGGTGCATGCCCACGCGAAGCCGCAGTGCCAGTCGGTGTACTTGCCGTTGGGGTTGAGGGCCTCGTTGCCCTTGAGGTGCTGATAGGCGAAGCCCTTGTCGGTCTTGAAGACCTCGCCCGTCGGGCCCAGGTGCACGCAGGTCTGGAACATCTGGGCGACCGAATGGGCGTCGAGGACGGCGATGGTCTCGCGGACCCAATGGGTATGAACGAATGTTAGGTCCGCGTCGATCCAGGCCATGTAGCGCCACCCCTCGGGCAGGTTACGGACGCCCATGTTGATCAGGTTCTCTTTGATCCAGATGCGGTCGGATGTGATACAGCGAAAGTGCGACGTGGCACCCGGCAGCGGATTGGGCAGGTCGTGGGTGCTGCCTTGCTCGGCGGCCTCGACGACGATGAGGGCGACCCCGGGACAGTTACCGTAGCGCGCCACGAACTCGAGGAAGAGCTGGCGTCGGCGATGGTACTTGCAGTAGTTGAAGTAGGGGAGGATGATGTAGAGGAGGGAGGCGGGATCTTGAGTCGGAGGAGGAGCGTTTACCTGTGCGGAAGAGGCGGGTGACAGGCCTGTCGGGGAGGTGGATGGACTGGGCTTTTTGGTGGGTGCGTACTTTTTGCGGCACTTGTTTACACAAGGGGGACTTTCGAGGCAGAGCTTGTGCATGGTGGTACCCAACCAGTTAAGGTTGGTTTTGGGCTTGGGGTTGGGCATGACACTCGCTTACTTGTTGATGGAAGAGAGTTCTTTTTACGGGAAATAGTCACAACATGCACATGATGCCCGACAAACACGTCATGCCCGACACTCCACGTCAAGCACAACAGGCCATGCGAAGCCATACCCGTTAGGCCCGACAATCCCGGTCATGCACGACAATCCATGTCATACCCGACAATCCATGTCAATCCCGACAATAAACAAAAAGGAACCTAATGGGCTGCGCGTGAAATGTCACCCCTACTACTTCTTGAGACCAAGTGCAAGCCCATAAAGAGCCGTGAGTGTCGTGATCCACCCCACCCCCCAAGCCGTGTCACGCAGTGCGATGGCCGCATCCCAGCCCTTGAACGTCACGAAATTGGTGCCGTTGAAGACGCCGTAAATGAGCAAGGCAACGAGGAAGGCCGTCGGCAGATAGGCACGGGCCCCTTGCTTGGCGGCCACGGCGCGTTCGACGAGGGGCGCAATCAGGACCCACCAGCCGAGACCCATGAGGGCGTAGGTGGCAATGGCGACCACGAGGGACCCGGGCTTCGCCACGATGTCGCTGCCTTGGATGTTGGCGACCACGCGGTTGTAGGCGGGCAGCGAGGTCCGGACGTAGAGGATGTCGACGGTGAGGTAGAGGGCGACGAAGAGGGGGCGGAGGGTTGTTGGGGTCATTTATTAATGGGGTATATTTTGAAGCACTTGAAAAGCTTTTTGGGGAGATTGTCCGGAGATTGCCTGGACACTGGTTGAGGGAGGGTCACTTTTCCTTCTATTTCGTGCAGTCGACGATGCCGTGCTCGCAGCATACCCTGAACGAGGTCGTTCTGCTGCTGCAGGTACTCGTGCAGGTGCTGCTGATGTTGTACTGTTTGACCATGCTGGTCTGTTCTGCATCGAACTATTGCCCTTAAAAAGGGGATTTCCTAATGTATTAGCAACTTGGGAAGCAATGCTTCCTTGAGGTGCTGAGTTTGGACGCATTCCATTTGAGGATCTCCCGTATCTTTGTGCTGCTCTTCCCGGTGTTGCTGTTGGTCTGGGTTGTGTTGCTGTTTGTGGTGGCAGTAAGCGTGTTTGCGATGGCTCTGGTGATAAGGGGGGCATTGAATATTCACCTGAAAATGCTTCTCTTGCAGCTTCTACTCGTGCATCTGCTGCTGTTGCTGCTTCTACTCGTGCAGCTGCTTCTCTTGCAGCTTCTCTTGCAGCTTCTACTCTTGCTGCTGCTGCTGCTGCTGCTGTTGCTGCTGCTGCTGCTGTTGCTGCTGCTGCTCGTTTTCGAATTGGTGGAAATCCTACTGGTGCTGCTGCTGCTGCTGCTGCTGCTGCTTCTGGTGCTGGTGCTATTGCTGGTGCTATTGCTGGTGCTATTGCTGGTGCTATTGCTGGTGCTGCTGCTGCTGGTGCTGCTGGTGCTGCTCCTGGTGCTGCTCCTGGTGCTGCTGGTGCTGCTGCAGGTGCTTGTGCTGCTGGTGCGTCAACCATTTCAAGTGCTACTATACTTTTCGCCGGTGCTTTTGTGTCTGCAACAATCTCGAGTTCTACCGAACTCTCATCCGCTGGTGCTACTCGATGCCCTCTAACTGTCTTCGGAGCACAAATGGCGTTTTTGTATTCATTCGGCACCACCACGTCAATTTTATGATAGGCGTCTTGAATCAATTGATCTAAATGCATGATTTTCTGACTCAATCCGTTGTCACTTTTGCAAGCCTTCATCTTAGTCAAGAGCGCACTACGCACGTTGATCATATCGCGAGCCCTCTGCATGTACTGACTTGTTTGAGTGTAGGCCTTCATGGCCTCTATTTCCTTACCCTTGGCTTCCGCTGCCGCCTTTTCGAGGAGTTTGTCAATGTTCGTGTGATGCGTTGTGATTGCCTTATCTATGTCGATGTCCTTTGCATACTTACTAAAATAAGGGTGCGTCATGAGCTTAGAAGCTATTCCGTGAAAGAACCGCTCCACATATTCCCGGTTTGCCTCTTTCTTGGTTTCGTTATCCATTCAAGGGGGTGTTACAATAAGTGAAGTTTATTGTTATATTGCTATTTCTCTGGATGTACAATCTTATATTGTTTAGTCATGTTTTGATCGTTATAAGATGGTATGCCAAAGAAATTGGTAATCCCCCCCTGCTCGGGTGGTGGTGATGGACAAGTAACTTCTTTAATAGCCGTACTGATATCATTGGGAACATTTGATACGTAAACTGATTTGATTTGATTTTCAACTTTGGTAATTTCAACGCGATAGTTGTCACGCGCCTCTTTCACTTTGCATTGTTTTAGATGTTGGTTAAGAGTTGTGTGATTTTTTATAAGCTCGCGAAGTTTTACCATGTTAGCCAAGTATAACGGTGACGAAGTATTCGGTGATGACACCTTTTTTTGTTCTTCTTCCCTTATCTTTTTTGCTTCTTTGTAGTCTTCCAAGATACGACTGAGGTTAACCGTAGGTGCATGCACATCAGTCGATGCACTAGCAAACTTACTGAAGTACGGATGGGTCATGAGCTTCGAGGCCACTCCATGAAAGAAGCGGTCGACGTACTCGCGATCGGCTTGCAGCTTTTTTGCTCCGTCCATACTGTACTTCCCTTACTTTGGCATGTTGTTTTTTTCCAGTTACTGCTTAGCCTTAGCAGCAGCCGCCTTGAACGCCGCAATCGCCGCCGCCGACGCCACCTTGGCGTCCACGATCGGTGCTGGGTAAGTCGCGCCAGGAACAGCCTCCCGCACCTTAGGGTCGTTCCACGCATGAATGGCCTTAGCAGGGACGTCGGCCAGCTCCGGCACCCATTTCTTGATGTAGACCGCCTCGGCATCGAAGCGCTTGCTCTGGATGAATGGATTAAAAGGCGCACGAAAGTACGGCACGGCGTCGGCGCCCGTGCTCGAGGCGAAGCCCCAGCCGGCCGTGTTGCTGAAGGGGTCCGCGTCGACGAGGTGCTGGTAGTAGAAGCGCGCGCCATCCCGCCAGTCGATCCAGAAGTACTTGGTGAGGACGCTGGCGCACAACATACGGACGCGGTTGTGTTGGTGGCCGGTGCTTACGAGCTCCCGCATGCCTGCGTCGACCAGCGGGAAGCCGGTGCGCCCGAGGGTCCAGGCCGTGTACCGCCTGTGGGCTTCTGGCGACGAGTTGGCCGGCCACCAACCGAGGTGCTTGTCGAGGTCCGATAGGATCGCTTGCATGGGCTTTCCGGGGCGCCCCTCGTGCCCCTGGTAATGAAGCTCTGGTCGGGCCGAGTAGATCTTGGCGTAAAAGTCGCGAAAGACGAGCTCGCGAACGAGGGCATGATCGGACCCTAGGTGCCGCCGGGCCTCCCAATACACCTCGCGTATCGAGACGGCACCGAACTTGATGTAAGGCGAGAGACGAGTCGTACCGTCTGATAGGGCCGGGAAGTCCCGCGTGGCCGCGTAGGCCTTTTGGTTCTTGAGGGCCTTGAGTCGAATGAGGGCCTTGTGCCTGCCGCCCTCGAAGGTGGAGTCGGGAAGGCGACCGGGGCATACCGTGCGTGTGTAGTTGCTGATGTCTAGGTTGGGGTCTTTGGATGTGGAAAGGGTGCCAAAGTCACCACGACCGAGCTTTGTCGTACTGACGGGGCGCGTCGGGCTGTTCTTTAGGAACCATTTCCAGAAGGCCGAGAGGACCATGTAAGGCTTTGCGTAGGGTGCCCCCTCCCTCAGGCCCTCGGCTTCGGCCGTCAAGTAGTAGTCCTCGGCCGTAACAACGTAGATGTGTTTGCGGCTGGCCCAGGTTTCGATGCGGGCGTCGCGCGTCCGGGCAAAGGCGCTCGGATCGACGTTCCAGCCGATGCTCTTGATGGGGCTCTTGGCATGTAGGGTCTCTAGGATACTGAGGGTATCGCCGTGAAAGACGTGCAGCCGGGATCCTAGCGCTCTGAGCTCGACGTCGAGGGCCTCAAGGCATTCGCACATGAACTGGACGGCGGGCCGCGAGTAGTAGGGGTTGCGCTTGGCGTCGACTTGGACCGGGTCAAAGATGAAGACGGGAATGATGCGACTGTCTTGGGTCTTCTCGGCAAGACGTAGAAGCGCGGTGTTGTCGGGGAGTCGGAGGTCCCGGTGGAAGAGGAAAATGTGGGCGCCTGGGGGTGCCATAAGTAGACTCTTTATCTTTGAGTCAAGCGTAAAAATGATGAATGAAGTCGTATGGTATTTAATCGAGGGTCTCCATGGTGCGCTCCTCGGGTACGTCGTCAGCGTCTGCCTCTGCCTTTGCCTCGGCGTCAGCGTCCTCCTCGTCCAGGCTCAGCCCCGCCTCCATCAGCTTGAAGAAGCGGCCCACGAACTTGGCCGGGTCGTCCAGGGCGAAGCCGGACTGTAGGAGGGTTGCGTCGTAGAAGCCGTCGCAGATGTTCTTAAAGGCCTTAGCGGCGCCCTCGGACTCGCTCTTAGCGCCCTCCTTCGTGTGCATTTGCAGGAAAGCCTTGATCAGCTTGTGGTCAGGGTTGATCTCGAGGGTCTTCTTGGACTTCATGTGGAAGAAGGTCTCGCTGTTCTGGAGGGCCTGGGCCTTCATGATGCGCTCCATGTTGGCGGACCAGCCGTAGCTGCCGGTGACCAGGGCGCCCGGGCTGCCGGCCAGGCGATCCGAGACCACGACCTTCTCGACCTTGTCCTTGAGGATCTCCTTCATCTTAGCGCACAGAGGCTCGAAAGACTTGATGCGCGCCTCCTTGGCGGCCTTGGCGTCCTCGTCGTTGGCGTCCTCGTCGAACAGCTCGCCCTCCTTGGTGATGCACGTGAAGGTGAAGGGCTTGGACTCGGCGTCGCTGTTGTTGGAGGGGGGCTTGGAAGATGCGCCTGAATCAGGCTTGTACTCCTTGAGCCGCTGCATCATGTACTCGTCGATGGCCTCGGTTAGGAAAAGCACCTCGTAGCCCTTGGCCTTGAGCTTGTCCAGGAAGGGCGAGGTCTTGACGGCATCGACCGACTCGCCGGTGATGTAGTAGATGCGCTTCTGGCCCTCTTTGGCTCGGGTTGTGGCACGCGTTGCATAGTCGAGAAGGGACGTACGGCTCTCGGCATCGTTGGTAGAGTGGAAGCGCAGCAGCGACACCAGCTTGTCCTTGTACGAGTCGTGGCCGTCGTAGACACCGAGCTTGATGTTCTTGGCAAAGGCGTCGTAGAAGGTGACGTAGTCGTCAGGCTTGTCCTCGGCCAGGTCGGTGAACATCTCGATCGCCTTCTTGACCACGTTCTTCTGAATCACCTTCATGAGCCGGCTCTGTTGAAGCATCTCGCGGCTCACGTTGAGCGGCAGGTCGTCGCTGTCCACGATGCCCTTGATGAACGAGAGCCACTCGGGCACGAGCTCGTTGCAGTCGTCCGTGATAAAGACGCGGCGCACGTAGAGCTTCAGGTTGCGGCGCTTGCCGTCGGACGTGTTGAACATGTCGAAAGGGGCGCGACGCGGAGCGTACAGGAGGCCACGGAACTCCACGTTGCCCTCTGCCTTGAAGTGCTTGTGGGCGATGGGCTCCTCCCAGTCGTTCGAGATGGACTTGTAGAAGGCGGCGTGGTCCTCGGCCGTGACCTCATCGGGGGCGCGCAGCCAGATGGGCTTCTGCTTATTCAGGAGGTCGAACTCCTTGATCTGCTTCTTAATCTTGGGCTTGGGGGCCTCGACGGGCTCATTTGTGGACTCGACTTCCTCGACCTCCTCGACGGTGACCTCAGCATCGGGCTCAACAGGCTTAGCGTCCTCGGTGGGCTTCGCGTCCTCGACAGGCTCCACGTCCTCGGTGGGCTCCACGGCCTCGGTGGGCTCCACGGCCTCAACAGGCTCGACAGGCTCCTCAACCTCAGCATCCACCTCAGCATCCACCTCAATCTCGCGATCCACCTCCAGGTACACAGGGTAGCCCAGGAAAGAGCTGTGCTTGGCCACGATCTCCTTGATCTTGGACTCCTCGAGGTACGTGGACGCGTCCTCCTTGAGGTGCAGGATGATAGAGGTACCGTCGAGCACACCCTCCGACTCCATAGGCGTAATGGTAAACATGCCACCCGCATCCGACTCCCACATGTGGGCCTCACCGCCCTCGGGCTTCGAGACGACCACGACCTTCCCGGCGATCAGGTACGACGACAGGGCGCCGATGCCGAAGCGGCCGACCATGTCGACCTCGTCCTGCTTGCCCAGGTTCTTGACAAAGTCGGCGGTGCCGGAGTGGGCGATGGTACCGAGGTTATCGATCAGCTCCTGGCGGCTCATGCCGATGCCGTTGTCGCGAATGGTCAGCGTCCGCGCATCCTTGTCGGCGATGATGTGGATGGTCATGCTGTCCTCGGGCACGACCTTGCCGGACTGCAGCATGGTCAGCCGCTTCTTGTTGAGGGCGTCGCTGGCATTGCTCAGGACCTCGCGAATGGCCACATCACGGTCAGTATAGATCGAGTTGATGACGATGTCCAGGACCTTGCTGACGTCGGATTGGAAGGCGAACTGCTCGGGGGCGGCGGTGGTTGTGGCCATGGTTCTTGTTGCTTTGTTTGCTGTTTGTTACGGTAGGTACGGTGGGGGTTAAGGGTATTAGGGGTTTATAGCTTTAAGTGGGGGTTGGGGGCTTAGAGGGGCTACTCCCATCCGGTTCTACTAGAACATAGTTGTAATACACCATACAATTATGGTATATTCCTCTTTGCGTTTTCTTCTCCGGCACAACCCCATTGAGAATCATTTGCTGCTTGAACCAGTCTGTCCCTTTGCCATTGTAATGTTTACTTTTCTTAAAAGCAGCATACATGTCGCTGGACTTGATCATTGCAGGTTTATTGGGTATAGGATCTTCAACAGCAACCAAGCATTGCTCGATAAATGCGCGCAGATGTACATCATCTTTCAAACGCCAAGCCGCTTTTTCTGCGGGCTTTAAGATAATGCGTGTGTACGATTGAATTATGCGAGCTGAGTTTACCTCTGCAATTACAGAGCCCATACTTGTTAAGCGTTGTTTTATAGTTAATGCCGACATGTTAATCCCTTTTGATTGAAGTATTTCATGAACCTCAGATACAGGAATGAAATCATTGGCATCATCTGTAATCTCAAAGAGTGCTCTAAACAATATAAGTTTGTCACCTGCACTCTCACGGCAATTGAGGGTCTCTTTGCTGACCAGATTATTCATGACCATTGCAGTATCTTCATACGCATCTAAAATCATATGAATAAATGCATTTGATACCTCAGGTTCCTTGACCCATTGTCTCAAGCTATCATCACAATCACGAAAGAAAGAGAGTGGTTTCAACATCTCCTGTTTTGACACAAACTTGAACGGAAAATTAATTGTAACCATTGTTTCCATTGCGTCGATAGGTGCCACTTGAGGTAGGCAACTGCACATAATGAACATGCGGCTCTGAATCCTATAATGTCTTGAGTTCCAGGAGATCAACTCATCGCCACCACTTGCGAATCTCTTGATGACATTACCATCTATTTTGCGCCTCTTGTCCGAAACATAAGCAAAATCATCATTACAGAACGTAAGACGTGTAAACTCACAGTCCGTCATCCAATCGTCTCTTTTTGCAGGATTACTGTTACCGGTACGTTCCATTAGGCACGTGCTTTCGATTGTGTTTACATATCTTTCAAAAGCTGCTTGGCACAGTTTGACAACAATTCCCTTGCTAGACTCTTGTTTGCCTATGCCAACTCCAAACTGCTTGTCCTCGACGCGTCCTGCCAATCCACGCGCAATGAGTTTCAAGAGGTCCGCTATCTTCTCTTCCTCACCAAATGCAGGTTTGAATATACGTTCATACACTTGGTTTATAATCTCATCATTGCGTTCAGGGAATGGGCGGTTAATAATAACAGTTGTGTAAACGTCGGTAACATCTTCCCATTTCGTGAACGACCGTGAAGTAAAGTCGTACACCCCATCCTCAAAGCATAGTTTACCAAGTGTGCTTTTCCACATATTGCTTGTAAACAGGGGATCGTCGTCCAGTTTGAATAGGGTTGCGTTTATTATGTTTTTTGCTTTCATTACGAATGCGCTATAGGGCCGAAGTTTTGCGTCGACAATATTGGCATTCAAGCAAATTTTTAACAGTAGGCTACCAACGACAGACTTGTCACTTACCCACACATTGCTCTCGTTCCTAATGAGCACTTTACCCTTACTTAGGCGGAGTATGTGTCGCACGTCTTCCAAAAAGATGTTTGCAGCATCATTGTTGTTCATGGCAATCCTTGCTTCATGTAACTCAATGTTCGGCCTTTTTATGGTCAATCTTTCTTCAGCAACCTCAATGTTTGGCCTTTTCATGACAACCCTTGCTTCAGGGACCTCAATGTCCGGCCTATTCATGGCAACCCTTTTTTCCGGTACCTCATCATCCGCATCTGCATTCCAAACATCTCGCGTGTGTTTTATTTCAACGAGACCATTTGCGGGCTCATACTTACAATTCCATCTAATGGTCATAATTTTAATGATGGCTTCGATCATCTCTTTCATTGTGTTTACGTCGCCTTCAAACCATTCCAAACCTCGTGCTTTATAATATGTTTGGTTGAACTCTTCCTTTATTTTATTTTCGATGGCATTTACCATGGAAACATCCACATTCCATATATTATATACCATTGTGCCATTACTATAGCTCATTAACCTGTTCAACGTTCTACTATCACCTCCCTTTTGTACCGTTCTTCCGATTTTATACACATTCGTACCCTTATCGTGTCCATCTTGAAGAAGGTAGATGTACGCTGCCATCTCGCTCGTTTTTTCCCAAATGTGCTCTTGTTATTGTTGTTGCTCATGTCTTTAAGTACCTTTTTATAACTTTTTATGGATGATACCTTACTCACAATGGTTTAAAAATAACGCAAAACTTAAACAACCTAAACAACATACCCCTTAAAAACCTCATCCACCACGCCATGCTCCATGCACTCGGCGGCCGACCAGATCAGGTCCTTCTTCAGGATCTTCTCGAGGTCCTTCTTGGCGATGGACGTGCGCTGTCCGTAGATGCGCGTGAGGTGGCCCATGATCTTCTGTAGGTTGGAGACCTCGTCCGTGATATCGCTCATCTTGCCCCAGAGCGACGAGCGCAGCTGGTGGATCAGCATGTAGGCATTGGGCATGATGAATCGCTTGGCCCCGCAAACGCTGATGAGCGTGCCGGCCGACGCCACAAAGCCGTCGCACACGGTGTACACCGGCACCGGAAGGTGCTCGATGCAGTCGATGGCACTGAAGGCACTGTAGATGTCGCCGCCGTTGGTCGTGATGTGCAGCCAG